>AR_comb_assmDRAFT_10063263_pt1 | contig 18023 bp, 14 predicted proteins | sample ArasoioldDNA_FD_10543 | JGI IMG/M metagenome (IMG submission 10543) | reverse complement strand
ATCGACAAGAACTTTGCCATTCATTTTCCGTGGATCGATAAGATTTTTGGAACTTACTACTATCCTGATCAGTGGCCGGAACGCTATGGCCTGGATGGCCAAGAAATTTCGCCTAACTTTCTTGGGCAAACAATCGAACCCTTTACCGGGAAAAAAAGATAGGAAAGAAAAAGTACGCCCTAAAAACCTAGCGCGTCCAATGAGACGTCCTTCGGTATCTCTGCGCCGGTTCTCGTTGCCTTTACGAGGCCCAAAGATTTAATGAGTTTTGTGGTCAAAAATCCAAAGTCGTATTCAGAGTCGTCGTGGCTTAATCGCAACAGGCCCTCATAGTGGTGATGGTTATTCTGCAGGCAGGCGCTGAAGGTCGCCGTTACCGGCAGCCACTCGCCGATATTCATGGCGTTGTCCTCTTCATCGTGATATCGCCGGTATCCAAATGTCCGCGTGTGGGTCCAATAGTTTTGAATCATATTCACCCACAGGGCAAAAATTCGCATTCCCACCCACATGACCAGCGCAAACTTCAGACTTCCAGCCAACTTCCACAGGAGATAAAAACTAAAGATTTGCGCAGGTATTGCAAAAAAGGGGCTGGCAACGACTCGAAAAGTCCGAGACTTCAAGATCTTGTCGCCGGCCACATTCTCGGTGCACCGATACGGCAGCATACAGAGATATAGGGTCCGCCAAAAACCATCGCCCGAGAGTTTATTGGGGTCCCCGGAATGGTCAGAATATTTATGGTGCAAACGATGGCGGTTCACCCACGCGATGGGATCTACATAGATGGCGAAGACGTTGGTCACGACGGTGACGACTTTTATGAACCATTCCTTATAGTCGAGGGCGCGATGGGCGATTCCCAGGTGAAGAATATCGGCCAAATACAACCCGCCCAGAAACCAAATAAAGATGAAGTACACTCCGGCGATGAATAGTCCTTTCCAAGGTCCTAACCTAATCGGGGCAGAAAACATGCAAGCCAGCAAATAGCAAACAATAATTAGATAGCCCGTGACGTTGTATATTTTCAATGCTGTTTCCTCGCGGGCTTATTCAAACAGAAATCAGAGCTCCTTTCAAATAACAAGGTGATGGGCACAACCTATAGCCCGCGGTCGTTCAATTACCAGAGGGTTTGGCCAGCACAGTCGGGGCCAGTGAGTAGAAATGTAATTGAAGCCGAGGTTGACCTTCACGGTAAGCCAATCAGACGGCGGGGCGAATGGACATAAGTGAAGGATCCGAATGCTGGGTGCGCAAGGGAGCCAGGCGGGTACGCTCCAGTTCGTCGCGGTAGAACAGGTTGTAGGTGTCGAAGGGGATCAGACGTCCGTCCGGGTGGACGATATGGATGCAGGTTTTCTTTACCGAGCGAACATCGAAGGCGTATGCGTCAATGAACTGCACAATCAGCACGCGGAATATATTTTGATAAGACAAATTCGCGGGCGCGGCGATTTTGGGCAGGCAGCACAAGAGTTCGCGCAGTGATTCGGCTCCCGATTCGGGCGAGTGGTTGGTGGCGAACAATTTGAACAAGCAATCGCGCACTCCCTGTTCTTCTTCGTAAACAATGGTGTTGCGCGCCCCGTTGATGAGCACGCCCGGCGGAACAAAGCGCGTGAGCGGCGCCGCCTTTCCGTCGATTTTCAGAGCGTATGCCATCGCGAGCGAGTCCGGATGACACGGCACAGGAATCACGTCCTCGGCCTGGAAAACGGAGGTTTGTTCCAGGATTTTACGGCGGACTTCGGTAAGTGTGAGTCGATCCGTGGCAGGATCGAATTTTTCCAGCCGGCCGGCGTCCTGTATCGGCTGCAGGGTCACGCCGCGCACACAAGGCTGCGTCAGCGCGTAGTCAATTACTTTGCCGATTTCGCCGTCATTTAATCCTTTGCGCAAAGTCACGACCAGCGTAGTCGAAATATTGTGTTTGTTCAGCCGCTCCAGCGCGCGCTCGCGAACGCTGCGCAGGTCGCCGCCGCGCAAATCGAGTAATGCCTCGCGCTCAAAGGAATCGAATTGCAAATACACTTCAAAGTCTTCGATCTCCGCCAAGCGCTTCACAAAATCCTGATCTTGCGCGATTTTCAATCCGTTGCTGTTGACCATGAGATGCCGGATTGGCCGGGCCTTGGCTAACTTGACGATGGTGAAGAAATCCGGATGCAGAGTGGGCTCTCCGCCAGAGAGTTGCACTACGTCAGGGTGGCCTTCGTTACGAACTACGGCGTCGAGCATTTTTTCGATCAATGCCAGCGAGCGATGCTCGGTCCGTTCCGGGCCGCTATTCGCATAACACACCGGGCAACGCAAATTGCAGCAGTCCGTGACTTCAACCAGCGACAAGCAGGAATGCTGCTCGTGGTCCGTGCACAAGCCGCAATCGTAGGGACAGCCCCACTTCACTGGCGTGTTGTACACCAGCGGCATTTCCGGCTTCTTGATGAAAAGTTCGCGGCAGCGGCGATAGTAGTCTACGTCGTCGGCAAGCAAAACGCGTTCCGCGCCGTGGACCGGGCAGCGCTTCAGCAAAAGCACTTTGTCGTCCTGAAAGACAATTTTGCCTTCTAGCTTGCGGTAGCACCGCGAGCAGATCGTCATCGCCACGTCGTAAAAGAGGTAGGGCCGCCCACGTTCCGCCATATTCAGCTCCGCTTGTTCACCGGTTTGCAAATGCTTTTACGATAAGCATCACGACTGATCCCAAAAAGGTCGCGACACACAACAAGAAGAGCACGGCGAGCGCCAAATTGATTGCGGAACTCTCGTTCGTGTTTAACGTCGTGAGAAATCCAAAGCAACTGCCGGCGCCTAGCAAGACCGAACACAGCAAGGTGATCAGCACGGGCCGGAAGTTTGGCCGCTTAGGGGCAGGCGCCGGAGGCAGGTCCGGATTCATGTTTTCCATTTCTTGATGCAAGGCAGCGATTCCGAGCTCATGGATTTTCGCGCGATTTGCGAATGAGATTAACAACGAACGCTACGACGAGCCAAACCAAGGCGCCTGCAAATACCGCCACGCAAACGAAGAATGAAATCAGAAAAAAGTTCACCCAGAAAGAATCGGATTGATTGAACCGAAACGCCTTCGCGCAACCGTAAAATGAGCCGCCTGACAAAACCAGCGCAGCCGCAAGGGTGATCAGGATCCGGCGGTACTGCAGCCGCTTGGGCACGCCGGCTTTGGCGATCGGGTTTTCTGCCATCAGTTCAGGACTCCGCCCGCACAGCGCGCGCTGGTTGCGCCCGGCTTTGCAAACACCAGCGTGCAATGTCCGAGGCGTAGTATCCGAGCATCGCCACGCAAGCCCACTGAATGGAGGAGAGCCCAAGGAGCACGCGCGCGTCGGGTTTCAGAAGGTCGCAGGCCAGCCGGAAGCCGAAATAGGCGACCATAAACATTTTGAAGACGTCGCCGTCCACGTGCGGGCGCCGCAGGCGCCGCCAGAGAAATGCTCCAAGTGCCAGCATAAACAGCGATTCATAGAGCTGCGTCGGGTGTCGGGCAATTCCGTCTCCGAAATTCACGCCCCACGACAGAGCCGTTGCAGCGCCGGCCGTGTGATCGTCCAAGCCGGTAAGAAAGCAGCCTACGCGGCCAATGGCCATTCCGACGCAGAGCGGCACGGCAAACAGATCCCCGGTGCGCCGCGCGATGCCCAGGTGCCGTTTGGCAATTTCTACGGCAAAGAGCCCGCCAATCAACGCGCCTACAATGGTTTTGCCGCCCATCAAAAATTCGGGCTGGCGCCAGTGCATCGCGAGCATGGCAGGATCCTCGAACCAATAGAGCACTTTGCTTCCAACCACGGCGCCAACTGCTGCCGCCGCAATCATCCACCAGCGATTGCCGTCGTCGAGCGCGTCGCCTTGCCGCTTGCGCAGCGCAAGATACGCACGAAACGCAATGGCATACGCGGCAATTTCAAGAACAAGATGGGGATGCAACCTAAGCGGGCCAACCGGAAGATAGACGGGAAAAGCCATGTGGTGTTGGCCAGAGTGTCCTCAAGGTACAGGCGAATTCCTAGATCGTCAATCCGAGCTCGCGGAGATAATCCGCCACTTCTTTGTGGTGACGTTCCTCCGCAAAATTGAGGGCGTTTTTGCCGTCATCCGTGCGGGCGTGCAGGTCCGCGCCGTGGGCCAGCAGCATTTTCACGATTTCCAGGTGGCCGTTGGCGGCGGCAGACAGGAGCGGGGAATAGCCCTTCGCGTAGCGGTAATTCACGTTGGCGCCATTTTCCGCAAGCCACGCGGCAATCGCGGCGTGCCCGCTGCCCACCGCGCCGGTCAGCGCCGTGTAGTCACTGCCATTGGTGGCGATCGCGTTCACGTCAGCGCCCTGGCCTAGCAAGTAGCGCGTTACTTCTTCATGTCCAAACACCGCAGCAAGAGCCACCACCGGAAAGCCGTCGGGCGAATAACTGTTGGCCGCCGCCGGATCCGCTTCGGCCAATTCCTTAACGCGCGAAAGGTGGCCGGCGGCCGCGGCTTCGTGCAACTCCAGCCGCGCGCTTTTGGCCAACAGCAGATCGCGAATCTCCTTGCGCCCGTTGTAGCATGCCATCAGCACGGCGGAAGCGCCGCGTTCGTTTTTCGCGAGCAGCAAGGCCGGCTCGGCTTCCAGCAGGCGCGCCACTTCCGCTATATCACCGGCCTGCACGGCGGCAAAAAGCTTTGCTTGACTCACAAAATCCTCCATTGAGGTGTTTCGCGTCCTGGACGCGCGTTCAGTGGCGAACTAGAAACTTGTTCCCCGTTCCGCCTTGCCGATTCCCACACAATGATCGCATGATGGATCTATATCCTAGTATTGGAAACTGTGGCACGAAAGGCTTCGGATTTTGCCTGAGCCGAATACACTTTCGCGAACCGGGTTCGTTTACCTCATTTCCGCCCTTGCGCTCTTCTTCCTCCACGGTGCGCTCCTGCTGGCGGGGTCGAATCACCCTGCTACGCCGCTGGCCTCGAATTTGATTCAAATCGCTTGCCCCGCCCTGGCGGGTTTTGCCTGCCTGTCTGCTGCCCGCCAAGCGGAAAACTTCGCCAAACACTTCTGGCTGCTCTTCGGTACCGCCGTTTTTGGGTGGGCCATCGCGCAGACCGTGGCGACGTACTACGACAGCATTCTGCATGCCTCCGTTCAGGAGCCGTGGCCGAGCGACATGGTCTACTTTTTGAGCATGTCCGTTCCGCTGACCATCCTTTTCATCGACCAGAAAAGGGGGTTCGAGCGCAAACAGTGGCCGCGCCTCTTCGATCTGGCGCAGGTGTTCATCATCATGCTGGCGGTTTACCTGTTCACGTTCGATACTCCCGACGCGTGGCGGAACGGATGGGGCACGCTCGGCCAGATCGCCTGGATCCCGGAAACTTCGCGCGACATCGTGTTGCTGTTTTCGTTCCTCCTGTGCGCGGTCTTCAGCAAGGTTCGCCCGGCTCGCGATCTCTATGGCCGCATGGCCCTCTTCATCCTGGTTTATCTGGGGGGCGAATTCCCGTATCTGTACCTACAAGCGACAAGCAGCCTTCGCACCGGTTCGCTGTGGGATTTCGCCTGGAGCGTACCCTTTTTGACAGCCACGGTTGTGGCGACGCTGCCACTGCCAGCGGCGGCGACCGCGGACGCGGCGTCGCAGCCTGTGAAGGAAACGCCGCGATCCGCGCGCTGGGCATGGGCCCACGTTGCCTCGCTGATCTTTCCGATTGTGGTGCTGCTGATGGCGGCAGGCATCGCCGAAAAGCAGCTGTTTATCGCTGCGACCCTGGTGATTCTCTCGTTCAGTTGTTCCGTCGCCAGAATTTTGTTTGCGGAACAGCAACAACAGCAGGCCGCATGGGATCTGGAAGAAAGCAATGCTCTGTTGAAGTCCGTTTTTGAGGGAACCGGCGACGCGCTATTCATTAAAGACCTTGGCGGACGTTACGTCATCGTTAACCGGACGTATGCTGAGCTTCTGCAGCTGAAGCCCGAGGATCTGCAAGGGAAAACAGTTTTTGAGTTGATTGATTTGGATACGGCCAGACTATTGACCGAACACGACGCCGCAGTGGTGCGGGAAGGCACGAACAAGCTTTTTGAGTACGACGTCATGCTGCACGCGAAAAGGCATTCCTTCATCACCACCAAGGCCCCTCATCGCGACGCCGCCGGCAAGATCGTAGGCGTCATCGGGGTTGTTCGCGACGTCACGGAATACCGCCACATGGAAGAGCGACTGCGCCAGTCGCAGAAGATGGAAGCCATAGGGACGCTTGCCGGCGGGGTGGCGCACGACTTCAACAACTTGCTGATGGTGATCAGCGGCTACAGTTCCATGCTGGCTGACGCGCTGGCTCCGGATCAAAAGCTTCGAGGGCACGTGGATCAGATCCTGAAAGCCGGAGAGCGCGCAACTTCACTTACTGGCCAACTGCTGGCGTTCAGCAGAAAACAGACCATTCAGCCGACAACGTTGCATTTGAATCAAATCGTTACCGGCATTGAAAAATTGCTGCGTCGCTTGATCGGCGAAGACATCAAGATTTTCACGCATCTCGCTCCTGACTTGGGCACGATCCTCGCAGATGCGGGGCAGATGGAGCAAGTGATCCTGAATCTTGCAGTGAATGCCCGCGACGCTATGCCCAAAGGCGGCGAACTTATCTTTGAAACGCGCAATGTCGAGCTAGGGGATACCATGGCCCGAGCGAACAATCTCAAACCCGGCCGCTACATCGAATTTCTGGTAAAAGACACCGGTACTGGCATGGACCCGGGCGTGCAGAAGCGGTTGTTCGAGCCGTTCTTCACCACCAAACCAACAGGAAAAGGCACCGGGCTCGGGCTTTCAACGGTTTACGGGATCTTAAAGCAAGCCAACGGACACATCACGTTCACCAGCCAGCCCGGCCGCGGCACCACATTTCGGATTTTTTTGCCGTGTATTGCTTCCGCCCTGCCAGCGTCGCCCCGTTCGGCGCAGCGGCAAGAGAGCCTGCGTGGCCGCGAGACAGTCTTGATCGTCGAAGATGACGCTTCGGTCTGCGAGTTGATACGCTCGGTGCTCGACTCTCATGGCTATTCAGTGTTGACCGCCGCACAACCGGATCAAGCGGAGACTCTGTTGGCTCACCCCGACGGCCAAGCCGTGGACTTGATGGTGTCCGACGTAGTGATGCCGGGCCTGAGCGGCACGGAACTGGCCTCGCGCCTGTCCAGTAAGAATCCACGCATGAAAGTCTTATTTATGTCGGGCTACATTGATGATGCACTCGTCCGCGCCGGCATCGAGGACAAAGATGTAGCGTTTCTGCAAAAGCCGTTCGCGCCAATCACGCTGGTGCGCAAGGTACGGGAAGTTCTGGATGGAACGCTCTTCGGGGGAGCCGAAGAGCGCTAACGGCGCGCGCGGTCCTTGCGCACGGCGTCTTCAATCAACGCGTCCAGCTCGTCACGCCGCAAGGTAATTTCATCCGCCACATTTTCATCGTCGTCGCTGGTCACCGGCAATTCCGCGGCGCCGCCCGGCGGAGCAATTACACCATAGCGCGCACGGGCCGCCATGAGCTTGGCAACTTCCCTGCTCGAAAACAGCTTGGGCGTTCCGGCACTCTCCGCGGCGACCGTGATCTTGGCCGTATGCTCTACCGTTTCCATGCGATAAAACGCGGTCAGCAGATCCGGCCCGCACGTAACGACGCCATGATTGGCCAGCAGCAGCGCGTCGTAGTGCTCGACGTAAGGTTCCAGCGCTGTGCTCAATTCCGGCGTTCCCGGTGTGGCATAGCGGACCAGCGGCACTTTGCCCAGTCCAATCACCACCTCCGGAAGGAGCGCTTCGTCGAGCGCGCGGCCCGCCGCGGCAAACCCGGTCGAAGTTACCGGATGCGCGTGGCACACCGCCTGTACGTCGGGACGCATACGATAAAACAGCAGGTGCATTAGGACCTCGGAGGAGGTTTTTCGCGATCCTCCGATTTGACGCCCTTCGGGGTCCACAACTACTAAATCTCCTGGGTCCAGCATGCCCTTGTTCATGCAGGTAGGGGTGGCGAGAATGCGCCCGTCGCCCAGGCGCACCGACACGTTGCCTTCACACGCGACGATGAATTCGCGCTGGTACATCCACCGCCCGATCAGGCAGATCTCGCGGCGGTGCTGTTTCTCGCTTTTCTGGCTTCCGGCCGACACTGAGTCCGGGCTCAAGGTACGGATTCCTTCCGCGCGGCATTATCCACCGCGCGCGTTTTTTTGCAACTGTTTATTTTGTGCGTTGCCGCCTTGGCCAGAGCAGCGGAACGCCATCTTTCGGCTTACCAGGTTAAGCGTATATTCCCCGCATTTTAAGGGCTTTCGCCACGCGGTCGATGGCAACCATGTACGCAGCGATGCGGTTATTGACCTTGTGCTTCTCAGCGTATTTTACCACCACGTCGAAGGCGTTCACCATAATGTCCATCAGCCGCTCGTTGACTTCGCTTTCGCGCCAGAAAAAGCCCTGGCGGTCCTGCACCCACTCGAAATAGCTGACCGTCACGCCACCGGCGTTGCCCAGAATGTCCGGCACGGTAAACACGCCCTTGCTGTCGAGGATGGCATCCGCCTGCCAGGTCGTCGGGCCATTCGCGCCTTCGCAAAGAATCTTCGCGTGTACATTGGCGGCATTCTTTTCGGTGATCTGATTCTCGATTGCCGCGGGAATCAGTACTTCGCAGGGCTGGAACAGCACTTCTTTCGCGCTCATCTTCTGGCCGCCGCCCGGAAAATCGTGTAGCGGTTTCTTCTGGTTCGTCACCCAGTCAATCACCTTGGGAATGTCGAATCCGTTCTCGTTGTGTAAGCCGCCGCCAATGTCGGCCAGCCCGATGATTTTGTAGCCCGACTTTTGCATGAGGTCCGCGGCCATGGAGCCGACATTGCCGAATCCCTGGATGATCGTGCGGCAGCCCTCTTTTTTCATTTTCAATTTTTCGATGGCCTGATCCACACAGATCATCACGCCGCGTCCGGTCGCTTCTTTCCGTCCGCGTGAGCCGCCCAATTCGATCGGCTTCCCGGTCACCACCGCCGTTGTCGCCATACCCACGTGCATGGAGTAGGTGTCCATCACCCAGGCCATGGTCTGTTCGTTGGTGCCCACGTCCGGCGCCGGCACGTCACGCTCCGGGCCCAGCCAGCTGGCAAGTTCCGCCGTATAGCGCCGCGTCAACCGCTCCAATTCTCCACGCGACATTTTACTCGGATCGCAAATTACTCCGCCTTTGGCGCCGCCAAACGGAATGTCCACCACCGCGCACTTCCAGGTCATCCATGCCGCCAGCGCGCGGATTTCATCTAGGCTGACGTCCGGTGCAAAACGGATGCCACCCTTGCCCGGACCGCGCACTGTGGAATGCAATACGCGATATCCCGTGAATACTTCGAGGGTACCGTTGTCCATTCCGACTGGAATGTACAGGGTCACTTCTTTGTCGGGATATTTCAGGTATTTGTAGACGCCTTGTTCGAGGCCGAGCTTCTTGGCGGCTTCTTCAAAACGCGCTTCCGCGTTTTGGTATACGTTCATCTCTTCCGGAGCAGTCGCTTGCGACATTCTGGCCTCTCTGCGAGGAGCTGGGTTTCCCAAGACGCGGCGTAGCCGCGCCCAGCGGGTTCACACACCACACCGCAAACTGGATTGCGGATTTTTCCTCGAATGCCCGGCATTGTCCCCTTTGGCAGGCTACCCACCCGCTAAATCGGCCGCCGGGCCGGAGTGTCAGTATACGAAGCCGCGTCGCATCGCCGCAAGCCGCGTTGCTCTGCCATCGTTCCAGGATTGCAGCTGGCGGCTCGTCACCACAGGGCGTAGGCCACAGGATTTCGTATCCTGTCGGGACGATCACGCATCGAATGCTGGCGCGCCTCCCAATCTGTTTCGGAGAATGAAATGGCAAAAATGAAAGTAGTGCAAATCCCCAAAGCGGGCGGAGATTTTGAGCTTGTGGAACGCGAAATTCCGTCGCCCGGCCCGGGCCAGGTTCGCATTAAAGTGCAAGCCTGCGGCATTTGCTTCAGCGACCACATGGTAAAGGATGGCCTGTGGCCTGGCCTGAAGTATCCGCGCGTTCCCGGCCACGAAGTTGCCGGAGTGATCGATGAAGTCGGCCCGGGCGTGACCACATGGAAAAAGGGCGACCGCGCCGGTGCCGGCTGGCATGGCGGGCAGGACAACACTTGTCCTGCATGCCGCGCCGGAGATTTCGCGAATTGTGAAAGTGGCGCGATTACCGGCTTCACTTACGACGGCGGCTATCAGGAATATATGGTCGCGCCGGTCGAAGCGGTCGCACGCATTCCCGACGGCCTTGACGCCGCGGAAGCTGCGCCTCTGCTGTGTGCCGGAATCACCACGTTTAACGCGCTCCGCCACAGCGGAGCGGTCCCCGGCGATCTGGTTGCCGTTCAGGGAATTGGCGGCCTTGGCCATCTCGGTGTCCAGTTTGCCAGCAAGTTTGGCTATCGCGTCGTCGCGGTGGGGCGCGGTCCGGAAAATGCCGCGCTCGCCAAGAAACTCGGCGCGCACGATTACATTGACAGCAAAGCCAGCAACGCCGCCGAAGAACTGAAAAAGCGCGGCGGAGCAGCCGTCATTCTCGCCACCGCTCCCAGTTCCAAATCCATGTCGGAAATTTTCTACGGACTCGGCCGCCGAGGCAAGCTGCTGGTAATCGGCGCGGATATGGCGCCTATCGAAATCCCCGCGGCGTTGCTGATTCCGGGAAGCAAAAGCGTTCAGGGGTGGGCTTCCGGCACGCCTAGCGACTCCGAAGACACATTGCGTTTCGCGGCGCTTACCGGCGTGCGCCCAATGATCGAAAAATTTCCGCTGGAAAAAGCCGCCGAAGCATACGCACGCATGACCAGCGGCCACGCGCAATTCCGCGTCGTCCTGACGATGTAGAAATGCCGCAAGCCATTCCGCTGGAGCGAAGAATCTTCTCTTTGGTTTTTTGGATTGACCTTTTTACTGCAGCCGGAACTGCACCGTGACGTTTAGGTGCGTGGCTGTCGGAATGCCATTCAGCATCGCCGCTTGATACTTCCACTGACGCACCGCGCTCATCGCGGCCTCGTGCAAGAGCGCCGGTCCGGAAACGACGCGCATGGTGGACACTCGTCCATTGACGTCAATCAGCGCATCAATGGTCACGTCTCCGCTCACGCGCTGCGTACGCGCCATCTGCGGATACACGGGGGGAACCGACGACAGCAATCGCGCAACTCTTACGTCGCCGCCGACAGGCAACGGGGCCGCAGGGCCTCTGCTCTTGCTAGTCAGCATGCTCAGGCTGCTTGAATCCGCGGCCACCACACCGTTCATTCCCAGTCCCGGATCCACCGCTCCGTTTTCTGCGGCTGATGGATTGCGCGTAACCTTCGGAGCGGCCAGGCGCACTTGGCCCAACGCAGGCTTCTTTGCGGGTTCGTCGGCAGCAACTTCGGTCGGGGTATCCAGCGAACGATTGGATGGAGCTGAACTTCGCGCCGCCGCGGCGATGGTTGTGCTGCCAAGAGGCCGCGCATCGCTCCCTGCGTTAGCGGACGGCGGGGGTACCGGCACAGTCTGCGATGACGTTTTGCTCGACGCAGCGGTCACGATGCCGCTTCGAGCAGGTTCCGGATCCGTCGCGCTTGGACTGGGGGCGGGAATGCTCGACAGATTCCCTTCCGTCGCCGTGGCATTTCCTCCCGCCGAAACCTTCGCCGGCTGATTTACATACCAATACCAAACCGCCACCGCGGCCAGCAGCAGCGCTGCGATCAGCAATCCGATCTTCAATCCTTTGCCCGAACCCGCCGCCGCAGCCGAATCCAGCGCCAGTGACGTTCCAAAATTCGGAGCGCGCCCTTCTCCGGTCAGCGCGGGAACAACCTCATGATCCTGCGCAACCTCATCCGTCGCGGGTGCGTTAATGGAAAGCTTTTCCTCAACAAAAGGCTCGATACCGACGCTGTCAACGGCCTTACTTTCCGTGAGCTTGCTCTCCACGTGCATGGAATTGCGCGCTAGCGGTTCCAGCCACGCCGGAATCTTCACTTCCTCCGCCGACAAATCAGCTGACAAATCAAACGAGGCCGAACCCGGCGCGACACTCTGGCCCACGCCCAGGGCTGTGCTCAACGATGGTTTGCTATCGTGATCGCGCGACACCTGCGCCGCGCCAGAATTTACTGTGACGGGCCTTTCTTCGGTCAGCACCGCCGTCGCGCCCGTTTCGCGGTTCTGGGTTTTTTGCGCTTGCGGTTTATCAGGTACTTTCAGTTCCAATCCATTCGAGCCGTGCGTCAGAAATTCCGAGAGCGTCGGAACTTTCGACGTGGAGGGAGGCTGCGCGGGGACAACCGGTGCGGCCTGAATTTCGCTTGCTTGCGCCACGGGCGCGGCTGCGGGCGTGAGGCTGGGCATTACCGCAATTGCGGGCGGCGGGGCGATCCGCGCCAAAGCGGGCTGCGTGGCTGCGGGCGGCGCGCTCTTCAAGTCCGTCAGTTTTTGCTCGACTGATTTCGTCGGTGCCGCAGCGATAGGCGCAATCGGAGCCGCTGGCAGAGCGCCATTCCCCGGCACGCGCATGCCCCAGAAATCCACAGTTGCTTCCGTGAATTTCAGCTCCACATAACCGCCGCCGCTGCCGTTCTGTTTCGCCTTTACGACTTGGCACACCACTTCCTGCTTCGATTTTTCGTTGGTGACAAAAAGCAGCTGTCCCGGTCCCACGGCCGCAGCCAAGCGAATCACCGCTCCACTGCCGAATACCAGCACCGTCGTCGTCGGTTCGGAAAATGGCTCGCGTTTCTCGCTGCCCTCGACCGTGCGCGCGCCGTTCACCGTCACGGGAATTTCCATCGCCACTGGTTGCGGTTTCGCGCCGCCCGGCGCTGGAGCGTTCGTCTGACCTGTCGTTTCGGGAAGTGGAGCCATCGCATACCTACTTGCCGTTCAGAAATTTTCGGACGGTCTTCCGCGTAGAGTCACAAAGACCACGCCGACTGTCCTGGTATAGGTTGCTGGTACGGCGAGCAGCCCGACGATAGTACGCGCGTACTACGGGGGAAACACCTGTCCCGTGGTACAGGTAGGCAGCACAGAGGTGCTCCTCGGGCAGCCGCCCGGCGCTTTTAAACGACACGGTCCTGAAATAAGAGGACCGAAGCCAGTGAGCAATTGTCCGGCCGGTGGAAGTTTCTAAACAACGGCCTGCTGGATCGGTTAGTTCCCTGCCCCGAAGGGCCGTTCAAATTGTTGGTCAATCTCCACGCGATAGCCGGTTACCAGTTTGTTCGTCTCCGCCGCCATTCCGATGACCGCCTGCAATTCTTTGAACATCTCCGGAGTCATTCCTTTTTTCACCGCTGACGCCGTATGAGACGCAATGCAATAATGGCAATTGTTCGCCACGCTCACGGCCACATAAATCATTTCCTTCGTGAGCGCATCGAGCGCCCCCGGACCCATGATCTGCTTGATGCTTTCCCACGTCCGCTTCAACGTCGAGGGATCGTGCGCGATGGCCTTCCAGAAATTGTTGATCCAGTCCGTCTTGCGCGTCGCCATAATGTCGTCGTACACCGCGCGCACTTCCGGACTCGCATCTTTGTACTCAACCAAGCCGAATGTGGACATGCCTATCCCTCTGGAAAGAATCTTTTATTTCGTTACGGCAATCAGACTCAGCAATTTTATACCAGGAATGTAACCACGCCCGTGGCGATGAGCGCCACTGCCCAAAGCAAATCCACGTTGAACCACGCCTTGCGAAGGACGGCCAGCCCGACCTTTTTGTATACGATCCATGCGATCAGTCCGGTAACCGCCAGATATCCGGCAGTGTGGACTCCCGTGGCGAAGATTCCCGCCACCGGGCTGGCCATACCCACCAAATGTAGGTGATCGTGTATCGTCGTTCCGCCGAATGCTTGCGCGCTGCCGCCACGCAGCAGCACCGGGACCACCATCAATCCCGCTCCATGCGCCGTCGCCATAAGGAACGACCACGCCGTCAAATCCCAAAAGCCAACCCGCATGCGAACCCAGCGCGGATGCCAGTGCCGAGCCAGAAAGAAAATCCCAAGCCCAACCAGCAACGCGGCGACGATCGAGCGAAACACCACCAGCGGCAGCGACACTCCCGCTACCGCTGCAATCGTCACCACACTTCCGACTGCCAGGGCGTGGCCCAGCGCAATCGGGACCAGCGATCGCACGACCGTGGTTCCCTTCTGCTCCTGCATGCCCAGCGCCACCGCAAACAGCCATCCCATCGCGGGGTTCAGCCCATGGTACGCGCCGAGCAACAGCATCAGCCACATCGCCCCGGCAGTTAAATCTCCATGCGTCATTTACTTGTCCGAATAGCAGTACGAATCCGATGAAGCGTCGCCGCCTTCCAGTCTGAGCTGGTGCGCGCGCAATCCGTCGAACTCCAGAAGAAATTTCTCGTCCAGCTTCATGCCACCGACCGGATTGGCGTCAATCTTCACCATCCAGCTTTTCACTCCGTCGGGATAAAACTGCTCATCCCACGGCGAATACAGCGAATTCGTGTAGTAGATGCGCTTGCCGTCACGACTGATTTCCACCATCTGCGGTCCGCCGTTCAGCGCCTGCTTCGGTTTTTTCGGGTGCGCCGCGCGCCGCACAATCCCGCCGGTATGAATCGAACCCGTCTTCTTCGGATTCGCCGGATCCGAAACGTCGTACTGGGCAAATTCACCGGTTCCCCAGCACGACACGTACAAAAACTTGTCGTCCAGCGACAAATTGATGTCCGAAACCAGCGGCGGCACTGCTTTGAAGCCCTTCAGCAGCGGTGGCAGGTCGTCCGCTGCGGCCGACTCGGCCGGAATTTCGATCACCTTGCGCACCGCCCATTTTCCATTAGCCTCGCGATGCCACATCCAGATCGAAGACGATAGATCCTTGAGCGACAGCACCACTCCCACAAATCCGTACGCCTTGTTCGGATCGTGCGAAGGCCGCAGCTCCAGCACCATCTGCTGTTCCGCGCCCAGTTCGATTTCCTGCAAGTGTTTCCGCTTGTCCAGGTTCCACAGGTGCAGCTTGTGCCCGTATTTTCCGGCCAGCAGCAGCTCCGGATTCACTCCGTCCTTCACCATGTTCGGCGTGCCCCACTCCGACGTTACCATCGTGTCAAGCCCCAGGTGCCACCAGAAGTCATACGCCAGATGCTGCGGCCCGCGTTCCTGTTCCCACTTGCCTTTCAATTCGAAGCTTTCCGCGTCCATCAGAAAGATTCCGCCCGGCCCGTCGCCATTCGCCGCACCCAGCGCGCTTCCATAAATTCCATCCGGCCCGCAATGAATGGTGTGTGGCGAGGTGTAACCAGTCTTCTTGATGAACTCGTCCGGCTCGATCACTTTCACAATCTTCGGCTGCCGTGGATTTTCTTTGGTGTCCAGAATGTGCAATCGCGATGAGCCGATGCCCGGCACGATGAGGTAACGCCGCTCCATATGCGGGTGCGGATTCTGGGGGCACAGGCACGCGCTGCACGCGTTCCAGCCGAAGTGGTGCAGTTCATTGTCGTTGTGCGGAAAATCCGTTTGCCCCACGAGCTGTCCAAAACTCTTCGAGCCGGGGTCGAGGTCCACTACGCCCATGGCATCGCGCTTTCCGTTTTTCGTCGCGTTAAGCAACGCCACATACGCCAGCCGTTCTGGCTGCGCCCGCATCGCCATTCGCGGAGAGGGATAAAACGTAGGGTCTGGCATCAGAGGCATACAGAATTCTCCTTTTTGAAAAAAGTTAGGCGAAGGGTCAGCACCAGAGGTCGCGGGGCACGTGTTCCGCGGTCACAAGACAGCTGAAGTCTCGAAACAGCGTGAATCGTGGAGGTCGCAACGAAGCCAACGTCTGCCAAAAGGCGCCATCCTCTTTCAAATCGCAGGTCCGGACGAACGGCTCTCGGTTCCTGTGAGGATAACGCTTCTGGCTTCCCTGAGCCACCAGGACCTTCTGAACCTGCGACTGCCCGCAGAAGCCTTGCCTGGCCTGGCAACTTCGGCAAACACGCTTGCCATCAAGCCGCGTAAACTCACCTGTTTTTATAAGATTACATCGTAACCGTTAGCTGGCGTGGAGCTGTTCATGAGGATATCGTTTCGCGGTCAATTTCTCGCCGCATCCTTTTTGGCCTTAGGTTCCCCCTCCGTCGCCCCGGCCGTTTGCGCGCTGGCACACAAATCACTCAGACATACATTCGCCGCAGCATCGCTGCTGCGCTCTCGTCCAGCTGTTCCGCCCGCCGCACTTCTTCAAAGCGCGCCACAAGATCTTCTGGCCGCAGCCGCTTCTTCTCCGCGCCGCAGAAGTCCTGAATCAGCTGGCCGCGATTCATCATGATTAACCGGTCGCCCAAGCCGGCCGCCTGCTGCATGGAGTGCGTCACCATCAGCGCCGTCAGTTTTTCCCTCTTCACGATCGCGTCGGTCAGCGCAATCACCTGGTCGGCGCTTTTCGGATCCAGCGCGGCCGTGTGCTCGTCCAGTAGCAGCAACTGCGGCCGCAGCCACGTCGCCATCAGCAACGTCAGCGCTTGCCGCTGCCCTCCTGAAAGCGAACCGATCGCATTCTTCAGGCGGTCTTCCAGTCCCATATTCAGTTCTCTGACCCGCTCGCGCATGCTACCCAGCAAATCTCTACCCAACAACCAGCCCACTCCCCGGCGTCTCCCGCGGTAAGCGGCCAGCGCCAGATTTTCCGCTATGGACATGCTCGCCGCCGTGCCGCTGAACGGGTTTTGGAACACTCTGCCGATAAATTTCGCGCGGCGCCACTCGGCCCAGCCGGTGATGTCGGTGCCGCCCACTTTGATGGCTCCAGAATCCACGAAAAACGAGCCGGCCACCGCGTTCAACAGCGTAGATTTTCCCGAACCGTTCGTTCCGATCACAACCACGAACGATCCGTCCTGCACCTTCAGTTCAATTCCCCGCAACGCCCGCAGTTCATTGGGTGTTCCCGCATTAAACGTCTTGCTGACCCCCGCGATCTCAAGCATGGGAAGTCCTCGCCAACTTCTGCTTCAACGGTCCCAGCCGCTTCAGCAGTGCGGGCGCAACCAGCGCCAGAAATACGAATACCGCCGTGGCCAGTTTCAGGTCGTTCGGATTCAGACCCATCCGCAACGCAATCGCCACCAGAAGTCGGAACAACACCGAACCCATCACCGCTCCGGTAATGCTCAATCCGAGTTGCCGAGTTCCCACCAGCGCCTCGCCGATAATCACGCTCGCGAGACCCCACACCACCATGCCGATGCCCATCTGCACGTCGGCGAATCCCTGATACTGCGCCAACAAAGCTCCGCCCAGCGCAACCAGGCCGTTTGAAACGCCCAGCCCGAGGATGACCATGTTGTCGTCGCAGACGCCCAGCGCCCGCACCATCTGGGCGTTGTCGCCGGTTGCGCGCATCGCAGTCCCCAGGTTGGTCTGGAGGAACACGTACATCACGCAACCCGCCAGCGCGATGAACCCGACCGCGGCTAAAAGAATGGACGCCTCACGCGTGGCAACCTCCCACCCCATCACGTTCAGCGTTCCCCGGCCCGCTACCGTCGCGCCTGCCCGCTCGGCGAAGTCAGCCAGTGTCGAAGCCCCCGACAGCGAGACATTGCTTCGCCCCATGATTCTCAAATTGACCGAGTACAGCCCCGTCATCACCAGAATGCCCGACAGCAGTCCGTTGATCCGGCACTTGGTTGCGAGAGTTCCGGTGAGCGCGCCTGCCAGAAATCCCGCCAGAAAACCGGCGGCGGTCGCGACGGGCGCAGGGAGGTGGTTCACCAGCAGCATCGCAGCTACCGCCGCTCCGAGAGTGCTCGAACCATCGGCCGTAATGTCCGGAAACGAAAACACGCGAAAACTGATCAGCACGCCCAGCGCGATCAGAGAAAAGATGAATCCCAGCGTCAGCGCCCCGATCAGCAGGCTCATCCGCGTGCCTCGTTCGCGCCGGCTCGCCGGA
>AR_comb_assmDRAFT_10048379_pt1 | contig 18024 bp, 6 predicted proteins | sample ArasoioldDNA_FD_10543 | JGI IMG/M metagenome (IMG submission 10543) | reverse complement strand
CGGCGCCGGTTAAGGTTGGTGAGAAAATGATTAATGAGAAGAATCTCTTTTTTGCGGATGGGAATTTTTTCGATTTTTTCAAGGCTGATATTTTAGCAGGAAATCCAAAAAAAGCACTGAATGACCCGTACAGTATCATGCTCACAGATGAGATGGCAAAAAAATATTTTGGTAATGAAGACCCGATGAATAAGACCATCAGGGTGAACTATGGAAGATATTTTGATTTTAAGGTCACTGGTGTTTATAAACCTTTCCCTTCAAACACACATTTCCACCCTAATATGCTGATGTCATTCGCCACAATGAATGATACACTCATTTACGGTGCAGAAAACCTGCGAACCAACTGGGGTAACAATGACTTTTTTACTTTTATTCGTTTGCCACAGGGATATGATCCCAAAAAACTCGAAAGACAGTTTCCGGCATTCCTTGACCGGCGCATGGCTGGCCAATATGTTACTGTGAAGCCATCGCAGGGCACTTCACTTGACCTGCAGAAAATAACCGATATCCATCTTCGTTCACATACAGATTATGAAGCTGAAGAAAATGGTGATATCAAAAGAGTCTATATCTTCTCCGCCATTGCCCTCTTTATTTTACTGATCGCTTGTATCAATTACATGAACCTTTCCACGGCCAGATCAACATTGCGCGCAAGAGAGATCGGTATCAGGAAAGCGGTTGGTGCGCAACGAAAAGAGATCATGACACAGTTTCTCAGTGAATCGGTATTGGTTTCATGGATCGCTTTAGTATTTGCTTTTGCGCTGACGTGGTTAATTCTTCCCTGGTTGAATAAAGTGTCGGGACAAAATCTTGACCTCCATATTCTATTAAAATGGCAGGTCATTATTCCCATCATACTTGTTCCTTTTGTGGTTGGAACGATCTCCGGGCTATATCCTGCAATTTTTATGTCATCGTTTCAGCCGGTAAAAGTGTTGAAAGGTTTTCTCAAGACTGGTGGTGCAAGCATTTCGTTCAGAAAGGTGCTGGTGACATTACAATTTGCTATTTCGATCATACTGATCATCTGTACGGCCATCGTGTTTAACCAGATGAGATACATTCAGAACAAATCACTCGGTTATGACAGGGACCATATCGTCACACTTTCTTATCCATCCGAATTAAATGATAAATGGGAAGCATTCCATACAGACTTACTGGCAAACTCCAATGTAAAAAATGCGGCATGGTCAACACGCATTCCCACAGGAAGATTATTGGATAACATGGGTGCAAGTATGATGAAGGGAGATACGATGTCTCCTATCAACGTTGATATCAAATTTGTTTCCGCGGACCAGGATTTTATTCCCACCTATGACATAAAAATGGCAGCGGGACGAAATTTTTCGAGAGAGTTTACCACAGATACTTCCTCATTCCTGATCAATGAGGCCGCGGTACAGGTTTTAGGGTTTAAGAAAGATGAAGATGTCATTGGAAAAGATTTTGGATATGGTGGCCGGAACGGGAAGCTGACCGGCGTGTTTCATGATTTTCATTTCGAATCCATGCACCAGAAGATAGCGCCAATGGTGTTATTTATGCCAAGAAGCGCAAGGAACTATGGCAAGATCTCTGTTAAAGTCTCGGGTGCAAATCTTCCCGCAGCCATATCACACATCGAAAATACATGGAGAAAATTTTTACCGGAAACACCATTTGAATACACATTTCTTGACGAAAATTTTGATCGTCTTTATAAAACGGAGGACAGGCAGAAGACTTTGTTCACCACGTTTGCATGTATTGCCATTTTTATTGCTTGTCTTGGCTTATTTGGTCTTTCGGCATTTGCGATCAGTCAAAGGATAAAAGAGATCGGGATAAGAAAGGTATTGGGTGCTAATGTGAGTACGATCGTTGCACTTCTTTCAAAAGATTTTTTGAAACTGGTTGGTATCTCGGCGATCATCGCATTTCCAATTGCCTGGTACTTTATGCATAAATGGCTGCAGGATTTTGCTTATCGCATTGGCATGCCTTATTGGATATTTCTTGTTGCAGGAATTGTAGCTGCGCTCATAGCATTGATCACCATCAGTTTCCAGGCGATCAAAGCGGCCGTTGCGAACCCTGTGAAGAGTTTGAGAACTGAGTGAGCTGTGAATTGTCAATGGTGAATTGTGAATGGGTCACCAACGACGAGAAATCTTATTAACAATTGACCCTGCCTACCGGCAGGCAGGCATTCATAATTGACAAAATTGAATCTATGTTTAGAAACTATTTAAAGATCGCTTGGAGAAATCTTATCAAGAGCAAATTTTATTCGATCATAAACATACTTGGACTTGCCGCAGGTATGGCCGTAGCTATGCTGATCGCTTTTTGGATCTGGGATGAAGTAACGTATGACAGGTATCACGCGAAACATGATCGGCTTGCGCAGGTCATGACCACTTTTTTTGACGATAAAGGCAAAATGGAGACAGGCCAGGCGGTTTGCATGCCGATAGGAGATGAATTGCGCACCAAGTTTGGAAGTGATTTTAAAAATGTAGCCATGGCGTCATGGAATTTTGGTCATGTGCTGGCCGTCGATGATAAAAAAATCACCGCTAGCGGCATGTGGGTTGAACCAAATTTTCCATCAATGTTCACAGTGAGAATGCTGAAAGGGAACATCAATGCCTTATCTGATCCTTCTACTATTCTGATAAACGCTTCGCTCGCCAGGACGTTATTCGGTGATATTGACCCGATCAACAAATTGATAAGACTTGATAACAAGGATAGCTATAAGGTGGCCGGTGTATTTGAAGATTTTCCACACAATACGAGTTTACGCGATTCGAAGATCTTTTTGCCCTGGAAAAAATATATAACCACCGAGGAGTGGTTAAAAAATGCAGCAACGCAATGGAACAATCATTCATGGCAGGCATTTGTGGAGGTTGCTGACAACATCAATATGGATAAAGAAACACAGAAGATAAAGAATGTTGTGATGGTTCACAAAAATGAAAAAACCGACGGTAAGGAACAGGCTGTCCTGTTTCCCATGAATAAATGGCGCTTGTATAGTGACTTCAAAGATGGAAAAGCCGCCGGTGGACGCATACAATTTATCTGGTTGTTTTCGATCATTGGCGTTTTTGTATTGATGCTTGCATGTATCAATTTCATGAATCTCTCGACCGCGCGCAGCGAAAAAAGAGCAAAAGAAGTCGGTATTCGCAAAACAGTTGGCTCTGCCAGGACTCAATTGATCAGGCAGTTTTTAAGTGAATCCGCTTTAGTGGCGTTTATTTCGTTTTTGTTTTCCATAGCAGTTGTCCTCCTTTTATTACCGGTGTTTAATAAGCTCGCTGACAAAACCATCCGTTTGCCATGGAGCAATGGTTTCTTTTGGTTGATCGCATTGGCATTTACTTTTCTCACCGGGTTGGTCTCCGGTAGCTATCCGGCTTTGTATTTATCAAAATTTGATCCGATAAAAGTTTTAAAAGGAACTTTTCGTGTTGGGAGATTTGCTTCACTACCTAGAAAAATTTTGGTTGTTGTTCAATTTACTTTCTCCATTGCTTTGATCATTGGCACCATCATCGTTTTTAAACAGATCCAATACGCCAAGAACCGGCCGGTGAATTACCGGAATGAAGGACTTATAACGGTGATAATGTCCACTCCCGACCTGTATGGCCACTATGATGCTCTACGATCTGACTTGCTTGCAACAGGAGTGGTAGATAACATGGCTGAATCATCCAGCCCAACAACAAGCGTATGGTCGAACCAGATCGGTTTTAAGTGGCAGGGAATGGATCCCAATTCATTGCCCGTCTTCGGAACTATTGCGGTCACAGAAGACTTCGGCAAAACGATCGGATGGCGGATCAAAGGAGGAAGAGATTTTTCCAAAGAGTTTGCAACAGACAGCACGGCAATGATATTAAATGAATCTGCCGTAAAACAGGTTGGCATGAAGCAGGATATTGTCGGGCAAACGATTCAATTCAATGACAAAAATTATACAGTCGTTGGTGTGATAAAGGATATGATAATGCAATCGCCTTATCAACCCGTAACACCAACTGTTTTTCTCTATGACCGCAATTGGGCCAATGTGATCACAGTGGCTATAAAACAAGGAGCCCCGGTAAAAACAGCCCTGGCTAAAATAGAAGGAGTCTTTAAAAAATATAATCCGGCTGCACCATTCGACTACACATTTAATGATGAAGACTACGCAAGAAAATTCGCTGATGAAGAACGCGTGGGTAACCTGGCAACATTCTTTACCATACTTGCCATATTTATCTCATGTCTCGGACTGTTCGGCCTTGCATCATTTATTGCGGAACAACGCAAAAAGGAAATTGGTGTGCGCAAAGTCCTGGGTGCATCAACTTACAATTTGTGGCGAATGTTGTCAAAGGAATTCGCATTGCTGGTAACCATCTCATGTTTTATTGCAATTCCTTTAGCCTGGTATTATCTAAATAACTGGCTTAAGCAATATGACTACCGGACCGCAATATCGCTTTGGATATTTATTGTTTCGGGAATAGGAGCACTTGTAATAACATTAATTACGGTGAGTTTCCAGGCGATCAAAGCGGCCGTGGCTAATCCTGTGAAATCGCTAAGGACTGAGTAGATGGTTAAATGGCTAAATGGTTTTATTGTTAACCATTAAAGAATGTAACAATTAAACGATAGAACAATGTTCAGAAATTATCTAAAGATCGCCGTAAGGAACTTGTGGAAGAATAAAACGTTTTCTTTCATAAATATTGCCGGGCTTGGAATTGGCCTCGGCTGTTTCCTTTTAATAGCCTTGTATGTATTAGATGAGTTAAGCTTCGATAAATACAATGCCGATGCAGATCGTATTTACCGGATCAACTCCGATATCCGCTTCGGCGGTGCCGACCTGCATATGCCGGTAAGTTCCGACATGATGGGACCCGTCTTGAAAAAGGATTATCCCCAGATTGAACAATATACCCGCCTCTACACCTTTAATGGCGATAAACTTGTAAAGAAAGGGAATGACTACATTACTGAAGGGCATGTGGCCCATGCTGATTCTACTTTCTTTGATGTATTTACATTTCCGGCTATAGACGGCGATACAAGAACTGCGCTTAATGAACCCAACACGGTAGTGCTTACTGAGAGCATGGCAAAAAAATATTTTAACTCTGTTCATGCGTTGGGAAAAAACATTGAAATAAAAGACGAAAAAAGTCCACTCTATAAAGTCACGGCTGTCATCAAAGACATGCCGGAGAATTCCCATTTTCGTTTTGACTTTCTTTTTTCAATGAAAAATGTTGACTACAACTGGGGTCAGTTCACGAGCCATAATTTTTATACATATCTCCTGCTTAAAAAAGGAACCGACTACAAGGCGTTTGAAAAGAATTTTGATCAATACATTGAAAAGTATGTCCTGCCCGAAGCAAAACAATTCATGAACATCAACAGCATGGATGAGTTTAAAAAGGCCGGTAATAGCCTGGTTTATACATTGATGCCCCTGACCAAAATTCACTTGCACTCCAATCGCCCGTACGAATTAACAGCGAGTGGCAATATTCAATACGTCTACATTTTTTCTGCAGTGGCGCTGTTCATCTTAATCATTGCATGTATCAATTTCATGAATCTTACAACCGCAAGGTCTGCAAATAGGGCAAGAGAAGTAGGCATTCGAAAAGTATTAGGCACAGACAAAGGGCAACTTATAAAGCAGTTCCTTTTTGAATCGACGTCCATGGTAATTTTCTCACTTCTGATTGCCATCGTCGGTGTATGGCTTGTTCTTCCATTATTTAATGATGTTGCTGCCAAACAAATGACGGCAAGCAGTTTGTTTACTCCATATACTTTGCCGTTATTGATCGCATTGCCTTTTGTGGTTGGGTTAATGGCTGGCGCATATCCCGCTTTTTTTCTTTCTGCATTTCGTCCCATCGAAGTATTGAAGGGAAAGTTAAAATTGGGCACCAAAAGTGGGAGTCTCAGAAGCGTCCTGGTTGTAATCCAATTCGCCACATCCATTATACTTATCATCGGGACAGTTGTTGTTTACCGGCAACTGCACTATATACAATCCAGGAATCTTGGTTTTAATAAGGACCAGGTACTAATTGTAAATGGCGTCGGGGCTTTAAATAACAATATGACTGCATTCAAGAATGATGTGCTGCAATTGCCTGGTGTCTCCAGCGGAACATTGGGTGGCTATTTACCGGTTACAAATTCCTACAGGAGCGACAATACGTTCTCAACTGAAGCGGTTATGACAACCAAAACCGGGTTTGATATGCAGAACTGGCTGATTGATTATGATTATATCAAAACGATGGGAATGGAGATCATCAAAGGGAGAAACTTTTCGAGAGACTTCGGCAGTGACTCCAGCGCAATAATAATTAATGAAACTACGGCGAAGATCATCGGGTATAAAGATCCCATAGGAAGGCAGTTGTTTAGATCCGTGGACAATGGACGCATCAAACCCTTTACAATCATTGGGGTGGTAAGGAACTTTAATTTCGAAACGCTTCATCACGAGGTTGGCCCCCTGTCGTTTTTATTAAGCACCGGCGGGGGCCTGGCGTCCTTTAAGATAACCACAGCCGACATCAATCAATTGGTTGCGCAGGTTGAAAGCAAATGGAAGTCAATGGCCCCTGGTCTTCCCTTCAGTTATCGTTTTCTAGACGATTCTTTTAATGAAATGTACCGCAGTGAACAGCGGGTTGGAAAGATCGCATTAGTGTTCTCTGTGCTTGCAATATTCATCGCTTGCCTTGGCCTGTTTGGCCTGGCCACTTTTATCGCTGAACAGCGCACAAAAGAAATCGGTATCAGGAAAGTTCTGGGTGCAAGCGTACAGGGTATTGTTCAAATGCTTTCAAGGGATTTCATGAAGTTAGTAGCCATCTCATTCGTGCTGGCTGCTCCCATTTCGTGGTATTTCATGCATAAGTGGTTACAGGATTTTGCCTTTAGGATAAATATTAGCTGGTGGATTTTTGTTGCGGCCGGTTTGGCTGCGTTGCTTATTGCGTTGGTCACTGTAAGTTTCCAGGCGATAAGAGCGGCGATAACGAACCCTGTGAAGAGCCTGAGAACTGAGTGATCGAGCTGCAGGCCATACGTATATAGCTTTCAGCGTCGCAAAAAACTTTTAAAAATGTTTAAAAACTATTTCAAGATCGCCTGGAGAAATTTATTTAGAAATAAAGGGTTCTCATTGACCAATCTTCTTGGATTGACGATCGGTATAAGCTGTACCATTTTAATTTTTCTTTGGGTGCAGGACGAGCTGACCTATAATAAGTTTCACGCCAACTATAATGACATTTATAAAATAAAAGCCAATCGTGATTTTAACAACCAGGTCTTCACGGATGACAATATGGTGCTTCCCCTGGCAAAAACACTAAAAGAAAACCTTCCTCAAATAAAAAACGCCGTTGTTACAACACATGGCGGATCACATATATTACTCTATGGTGATGCAAAATTGAAAAAGCAGGGTTATACCGTCAGTGATCATTTCTTTGACATGTTCACGTGGAAGTTTATCCGGGGAAATGCCGCTTCTGCATTGCCGGATGCTTATGCAATGGTCTTAACACAGTCTACGGCAACGGCTTTATTTGGAAATGTTGACCCGATTAATAAGATAATTAAGGTAGACAATGAGTATGATGCAAAGGTTACCGCAGTAGTAGCCGACGTTCCGGGTAACTCCACTTTCCAGTTTGATTTCATCAACTCTTTCAATTATTCTAATGAATTTTTAAAGGAGGCGATGACCAACTGGCAAAATTCTTCATGGGATGTTTATATACAACCGAATCCCGGCACAAATATGAGCTTGCTGGAAAAGAATATCACCGAAATAAAATACCAGCACGACCCCGACGATAAAAAGATCAGCACCTATTTCGCATTTCCAATGAGTAAATGGAGACTCTACAGCGATTTCAAGAATGGAAAAAATACCGGCGGCATGATAGCGTATGTAAAGCTCTTCACCATTATTGCGCTGATCATTCTTCTCATTGCATGTGTCAATTTCATGAACCTTTCGACAGCACGTTCAGAGAAAAGAGCGAAAGAGGTAGGTGTAAGAAAAACTCTTGGCTCAGGGAAAACACAACTCATTCTGCAGTTCTTTTTTGAATCAATGATATTGGCATTTATTGCTTTCATTCTTTCTATCGCTCTCGTTTACCTGGTCCTCCCTTCTTTCAATACGCTTGTAAATAAACATTTGTCGCTGGACCTCATGCAACCCATTTTCTGGTTAGGCGCAGTAGCTGTTATTTTGATCACAGGAGTAGTGTCAGGCAGTTACCCTGCGTTATATCTGTCATCATTCAACCCTGTGAAAGTTTTGAAAGGAACATTTCTTGCCGGGAAAGGTGCCTCACTTCCAAGGCGTGTCCTTGTCGTTGCACAATTTGTTATTTCTATCCTGTTGATCTCAGCTACCATCATTGTCTACAAGCAGATACAGCATATCAAGGATCGGAACATTGGTTACGACCCGAATAATCTCATCATGATCGGTGCGACGCCTGATACACAGAAAAACTTTACTGTAATAAAACAGGAACTGTTGAATACCGGGATGATCAGCTCCGTAACAAGAACGCTCTCTCCGATCACAGATATATGGTGGAGGCAACCGGGTCCGGATTATGCCGGGAAACCGGCAAATCAAAGTATAATCATCTCCGGTGAAACTGCCGACATCGATTTCACAAAAACCATGGGAATAAAAATTTTACAGGGAAAGGATTTTTCGGGAACACCTTCAGATTCGTCTGCTATGTTACTCAACAAGGCTGCTGTGGAAGCGATGGGATTAAAAAACCCGGTTGGTATGCAAATGAGGAATGGAGGCCCCCGTACACATACAGTTATCGGCGTCACCGATAATGTGGTCATGGGATCACCGTTTGAACCTGTAGACCCGATGATGGTGTATTTTAGTCCAGAGGCTGCAAATTCGATAAGCATAAGGCTTAAAACGTCTTCCGTAAAAAGAGCATTGGGATCGATTGAAACAATTTTCAACAAGTACAATCCAGCCTATCCTTTCGAATACCAGTTTGTTGATGAAGAATTTGGAAAGAAATTTATTGCCGAGGAACTTATTAATAAGCTCACGAACATATTTGCAGGCCTTGCCATTTTTATTTGTTGCATAGGTCTCGCGGGTCTCGCGTCATTCACAATTGAAAAACGCATCCGTGAAATTGGTATCCGCAAAGTATTGGGTGCAACCGTTCAGCAATTGCTTCTATTGATCTCAAAAGAATTTTTAAAGCTGGTGCTCATCGCTTTTGTCATTGCTGTCCCATTGACATGGTGGTTCATGGACAACTGGCTGGATAAGTACACATACCGTGTCAATATAAGCATATGGCTTTTTGGAGTTGTAGGTGTTCTTGTATTGTTGCTGACATTGATAGTGGTAAGCCTGAATACGATCAGGGCGGCAATATCCAATCCGGTGAAGAGCCTTCGCACTGAGTAGTGACGAGTTCTTTAGAAGTTTGAGAACCTAATAGATAACCGCTGTAGCCTCACGGCTTATGGCTAAAAACTTTTGCTATGTTCCGCAATTATTTGAAGATCGCGTGGCGAAGCTTGATGAAAAACAAGACTTTCTCTTTCATCAACATTTTTGGATTATCTGTCGGTCTTACGTGTTGTATGCTTATCACCATTTACCTGTATCACGAGGCGAGTTATGACAAGCATCACAAACACATTGACCAACTGTATCAATTGGGCACAACTTTTATTGGAAATGGTAAAGAGTCAAAAACCCCTAACACGCCGGCACCGATGGCGGCAGCCATGCAAAAAGAATTTCCCGAAATAGCCGGGACTGCAAGGCTGATGGCTTTGTTTGGAGACGATAAAACTTTGCTCCAGTATTTACCTTCAAACGACGAGTCCAAATCTTTCTATGAAAGGAAAGGTTACCTGGCAGACCCCTCCTTTTTTACACTATTCAATTACCATTTTATTGAAGGCAACCCAGCCACCGCATTACAGGAACCTAACAGTCTTGTAGTAAGTGAAGAGATCGCAAAAAAATTCTTTGGCAACCAGCCGGCTTTGAACAAAGTGATCCACATAAACAGTAATACCAACGGAGAATATGATTTCAGAGTAACTGGCGTTTATCGCCCTTCTGAGAAGCCCACTCAAATTGACGCCAGGTTTTTTCTTTCAATACCCGGCGGAGATATGGAGCAATTTATCAGGCAACAAACGGACATGGTGAGCAATAATATGTTCAACACATTCCTTTTACTAAGGCCTGGGGCTAGTGCACAAAAACTGGAAGCTAAATTCCCTGCATTTGTTGATAAATATCTCGGCACCGGTTTGAAGGCAGCTGGTTTTTTAAAAAAACAATTTTTGGTCGCGGTCAGGGATCTGCATCTCTACACTGGCATGAGCAACGATATGTCTTCTTCGGGAACCATCAGCAAAACTTATTTATATATTCTTGGTTCTATTGCCTTGTTTACTTTACTGATCGCGTGCATCAACTTCATGAATTTATCCACGGCACGTTCTTCAAAGCGTTCGGCTGAAGTGGGCGTCCGCAAAGTCCTGGGAGCCAACAAACAATCATTGATCAGGCAATTCATTGGTGAATCGTTGCTCATGAGCATGATAGCTTTTTTCATTGCGCTGGGCATTACAGAACTTTTGCTGCCCGCTTTTTCACACGTATCCGGTAAAAACTTGTCACTTCATTTTTCACAGCAATGGTTCATTCTTGTCGGCTTCTTTATTTTATCTCTCATAACCGGACTGCTAGCCGGAAGTTATCCGGCGTTTTATCTTTCATCATTCCAGCCGGTTAAGGTTTTAAAAGGAAGATTCACCAATTCCATGTCGGCGATTGCATTAAGAAAGGGGCTCGTGATATTTCAATTTATTATTTCTGTTGTACTGATCGTTGCCTCCGTTGTGATCATGAATCAAATGAACTATTTGCGCTCGACCGATCTTGGATTTGCAAAAGACCAGCAGATTGTTATTCCGTTAAGAAGTACGGCAGCAAAAAATATATATGCATCCCTAAAAAATGAGATCAGGAATAATCCACTGGTGCAAAATACAGGTGCGACCCTTTTCTATCCGGGCATTGTCAACCCAAGCGATATGGGTTTATACAGGGAAGGAAAAACAGTGAACGATGCAGCCGATGTTCATACCAACTGGGTGGATGAATCGCTGCTCCAGACGCTTGGCATTACAGCTGTTGCCGGAAGGCTATTTTCAAAAGAATTCCCTGGCGATACGAACAACCGCATGATCCTGAACGAAGCCGCCATAAGAAAGATGGGATTCTCGTCGCCACAGGAAGCAGTTGGCGGAAAAATAAAATTTGATTGGCGAGGAGAATCATATTCATGGACAATTATTGGGGTTGTAAAGGACTTTCATTTCCAGGACTTACATGTGCCCATTGAACCTTACGGTTTTCAACTGAATCCCCGGCCTAATTTCAATTATATCATCGCTCATGCAAAAGCAAAGGACATTGCTTCTTTGGTAAAGTCAATGAGTGCAAGCTGGCATAAATTAAATCCAAACGAACCATTCGAGTACAGTTTTCTTGATGAGGATTTTCAAAAAAATTATGAGGCAGAAAACCGTTTGGCGTCAATAGTGGGTTATTTCACTATCATCGCCATTCTTATTTCCTGCCTCGGTTTGTTTGGTTTAGCAACTTTCAGTGCAGAGCAACGCACAAAAGAAATCGGCGTGAGAAAAGTGCTGGGTGCGAGCGTTACGGGTATTGTATCGCTGCTTTCGAAAGATTTTTTAAAACTGGTAGCCATTTCTATTGTTATTGCCTCACCGATCGCCTGGTGGGTCATGCATAAATGGTTACAGGATTTCGCTTACCGGGTAAATATAAGCTGGATGGTTTTCCTGGTAACAACAGTGCTGGCATTGGCGATAGCGCTGATCACAATAAGTTTCCAGGCAATAAGAGCGGCGATAGCGAACCCGGTAAAATCACTAAGAACCGAATAGATGGCTGCGAGCCGTGAGCCACGAGCTCATAGCTCAAAGCTGGTAGCTAAAAGCTTCCTAAATGATCAAGAACTATCTAAAAACGGCATTCCGGAATTTGCTTCGGTATAAAGGCTTTGCCCTGACTAACATTGCAAGTCTTACTATCGGGATGATCGGTTGTTTTGTGATTGGTTTATTTGTTTGGGACGAATGGCAATATGATAAAAACATCCCCGGTGGTGAAAATGTTTATCGCATTTATGACCAGCGAAACAATAATGGCAATATCACTTTCATGGCTCCCACGCCGCCCGCGTTCGCCACATTCCTGGAGCAACAATATCCTGAAGTAGATACCACGCTGCGTATCCTGATGGCGGAAGACAAATTTTTGATGGAAGCGGGAGACAAAAAGTCCTATGAAGATAAAGGATGGTTTGTTGAATCTTCTTTCTTCAAAATTTTCCCCTTGAAGTTAAGAAGCGGCGACGCAACAAAGGCTTTGGCAGCGCCATCCACGATTGTCATTTCTGAAGAGATCGCAAAAAAATATTTTGGAAATGAAGATCCCATCGGGAAAACAGTCAGGGTTGACAAGATCGATTACAATGTAACAGCTGTACTTGCAAAATTGCCTCAACATTTCCACCTGGACTTTCATTATCTAATGTCTCTTTCTACATTGAATATGCCGAAGGAAAGAATGGAAAGGTGGACATGGAATCAATTTTACACCTATATAAAATTGAAACCCGAGGCGAACATCAACCAGCTTCAAAATAAATTCCAAGCTCATGTAAAAAAGGAGATCTATCCTACGCTGAAGCAAGCGAACACAAGTTTTCTTCCTTTTTTTCAGCCATTGAAAAATATTCATCTCAGGTCTTCAGATCTTATATACGACAATGCCAAACGAGGAAATGAGACTTATGTAAAAGCTTTGACCATCATTGCGATTTTCGTTCTTGTTATAGCGTGCTTTAATTTTATCAACCTCGCCACGGCCAGGTCTTTAAGGAGAGCGAAAGAGATCGGTGTCAGGAAAGTAGTGGGTGCAGAACGCAAACAACTCATCTTCCAGTTCATTGGCGAAACGGTTTTACTTTCTGTTTTTTCCATGGTCGTCGCAGTGATCGCTACATTACTTATCATTCCGCTACTCAACCGGTTCACTGATAAATCGATCGAATTTAACCTTCTTACCAACCCTTTGCTTGCGTTGATCATTTTAATTTCAGGAATTGTTATTGGCATTATTGCAGGAATTTATCCTGCTCTTGTGCTTTCAGGTTTTCAACCGATAAAAGTTCTGAAAAGCTCGAAGTCTTCTGCCAGCGGAGCCCGTGGTGGTTGGTTAAGACAGGTGCTTGTGGTAGTACAATTTTCACTTTCTGTATTGCTCATCATCTCTACGACAATTGTATATAGGCAAACAAAATATTTGAACAACAAAGACCTTGGTTTTAATAGAGAGCAGGTCGTTTACTTCCAGGTAAAAGATAGTCTTGCATCCAATCCAAAAACTCTTGCGACATTTAAGTCCGAACTGAAGGGCTCTTCGAGTGTTGTGGCTGTTACCTCGGGATACGGTTTGCCTGGCGATGCATACGCCGGCGATGGTATTAATATAGGAGCTGAACAAAAAGAGCATCCCGCCAACGTCTTTATCGGCGACGAAGACTATGTAAAAACGCTCGGCCTGCGAATTATTGCCGGCCGGGATTTTTCCAGGGAAATGTCAACGGATGTAAAGGACGCATTCATTATAAATGAAACAGCGGTAAAAGAATTCGGTTATGGCACACCGGAAAAAGCGATCGGCCAGCCGATGAGCTGGAATGAATGGGCACCCACTGATTCACTCCACCCTGTTAAAAAAGGAAAGGTGATCGGCGTTGTACAGGACTTCCATTATAAAAGCCTGCATGAAAAGGTAACTGCGTCGGTCATTCAGCTCTATCCCCAGGTAACCTATACTGTAGCTGCGAAATTAAAGACAGCCGATATAAAGGGCACGATCGCCTTTATTAATAGAGTATGGAACAAATACATTTTGTCCTATCCACTCGATTATAAATTCATGGATGAGAGCTATGGCGCAATGTATAATAGTGAAGAAAAATTAAGTGAGTTGCTATGGATCTTCACTATAATGGCAATCGTCGTGGGATGTATGGGCTTGTTTGGCCTCGCTGCATTTAGCGCCGAACAAAGAACAAAAGAGATAGGAATAAGAAAAGTGCTGGGAGCGAACCTGTTCAATATTGTTGGTTTGCTTTCAAGAAGCTTTCTTGTTTTGATCATCATTGCTTCATTGATCGCATTTCCTATTGCGTGGTGGGCAATGAATGACTGGTTAAAAGATTTCCCTTACAGGATAATGATCAGCTGGTGGATGTTTGCTGTGGCGATCGCTGCCGCATTAGCTATTGCGTTATTAACTATAAGTTTTCAATCAATAAAGGCTGCGATTGCGAATCCTGTGAAATCCTTGCGAACTGAATAAACAGTTGCGGGTCGTGAGCCATGAGCTCATAGCTTATAGCTAAAAGCTTTTTTTTATGATAAAAAATTTCTTCCTGATCGCGTTGCGGAATCTGAAAAAAGATTTTTGGTATAGCCTGTTGAATATACTGGGTCTTACTATCGGGATCACCTTCAGTCTGTTTTTGATCTTTTATATAAAAGACGAATTGAATTATGATCGGCAAAATAAAAACGCGGATCGCATTTACCGGGTGAATACTTATGTTCATGAAAAAGACAAGAACACGGATATCGCGATCACCCAGTTGCCACTGGGCCCCCAGATGAAAAAAGATTACCCGGAAGTGGAGGAAATGGTGAGGCTTAACGGCCGTGAACGCACTTTATTTAAAAACGGTGACAATAGTTTTTATGAAACAAAAGTCTATTATGCCGACAGCACCCTGTTCAAGGTTTTCACCGTAAAGTTCATTGAAGGTAATGCAGCCACCGCCCTCGGTGCACCGTTTGATATCGTGATCTCAAAATCGCTGGCAAAGAAATATTTTGGCAATGCATCGGCCATCGGTAAAACACTGAAAACAGTTTACGATGTATACAAAGTGACCGGTGTGTTCGAAGATGTTCCCAAAAATTCTCATATCCGTTATGATATGTTGATCTCCATGTCGACCCTGTTAAGAAATAACCAGGGCCAGGACAACTGGGGCAGTTTCAACAATTTTACTTATTTATTGCTCAAACCAGGAACGGATCCAAAGGAATTAAATAAAAAGCTGGCCGATGTTTATAAAAAATATGTTGACCCCATCTTCAAACAGTTCAACATTACCATGCGATATGACTTGCAGAACATCACAGCCATACACCTGCATTCCAATTTACAATTTGAACCGGAAGAGCTTGGCAGCATGTCATACATCTGGATCTTTTCTGCGGTTGCCTTTTTCATGTTGCTGATCGCTTGTATCAATTACATGAATCTTACCACAGCAAGATCAGCACGCCGCGCTAAAGAAATAGGCATACGCAAAGTGACGGGATCATCAAAAAGACAATTGGTAACGCAATTCCTTGGAGAAAGCTTATTCACCTCGCTCGTTGCTGTTTTGTTAAGTGTTTTGCTGGTGTTTCTTTTATTGTCTACGTTTAATTCCCTCTCGGGTAAGACATTTACGGTCGCCAATGTATTACAATCTTCAAATATCATGTTGTTGTTGGGGATCGTATTGTTCACTGGACTTGTCGGGGGAAGTTACCCTGCATTTTATTTATCAGGATTTAAACCGGTTGGAATATTAAAGGGTGCCCTGTCAAAAGCGTCAGGGAACATCAATCTTCGCCGCACCCTGGTTGTATTGCAGTTTTCCATTTCTATGATCATGCTTATTTGTACCTGGGTCGTTTACTCACAACTTTCTTATGTACGCAAAAAAGATCTTGGGTTCAACAAAGACCAGGTCATGACAGTTACCATCAATACCGGTGAAGACGAACGTAGCAAGATATTCGCCATGAACAATGACTTCCGGGACCTGCCGGGTGTACAATCTGTCGGCGCCGCTAATTCTTATCCCGGTTCACCAAACATCAACCTCAATTTATTCAGTGTCCAAACCAATACGGGCTATGTAGATAAAGCGATCGAGAGTTACAATATTGACGAACATTACATGGATGCGCTTGGAATTAAACTCGTCAAAGGACGGAACTTTTCCGGCCCTCCCGATACGTCACACAGCATCCTCGTGAATGAAGCCCTCGTAAAACATTTTGCCTGGGATGAACCGATCGGCAAACGCATGAAATTTCCGGGCGATACATCCAACCATTATTTGGAAGTGGTAGGGGTGTTCCATGATTTCAACCAAAAATCACTTTATAACCCTATCGCCCCGTTGATACTCTTTTATTATCCTAATGGGAATGTAATTGAACTGAAGATGAATACGACCAACATGAAAACATCGATTGGGAAGGTAGACGCCACCTGGAAAAAATATTTTCCCCAGTTGCCATTTGAATACAAATTTTTGGATGAGAATTTTGATTCGCAGTATGCCGCGGACCAGAAAAGGGGAAAAATATTTGCGGCATTTTCAATACTCACTATTATTATCACCTGTCTCGGTTTGCTGGGTCTCACTGCATTTACGACACAGCAACGCCAGAAAGAAATAAGCATCCGGCGTGTATTGGGCGCCTCCACAACAGAAGTGGTTACGTTGATCACGAAAAATTACCTGTGGCTGGCATTGATCGCTGCTGCCATTGCATTCCCGGTTGCCTGGTATTTTATGAACAAATGGTTGCAAATATTTCCTTATAACGCTGGATTATCGGTCTTGCCCTTTGTAATGTCGGCGGGGGTAATACTGGTTACTGCGTTGGCTACAGCCGGTTTCCATTCGGCAAGAGCTGCATTATCGAAACCGGCGAAGAATTTAAGAACAGAATGACGTTGTGAATGGTGAATGGTGAATAGGTTTAAGAATAAAGAGGTTTTTGTTGACAACTCACAATTCACAATTGACAAAAAATAAAAGACATGTTCAAAAACCATCTGAAAATCGCCTGGCGAAATCTTTTAAAAGATCGTCAATTCACATTGTTGAATGTGCTTGGACTTTCTGCAGGACTTGCCTGTGCACTATTCATTTTTTTGTGGGTGAACGACGAACGGAGCTATGATAAATTTTTCGTCAATGACAACCAGCTTTACCAGGTGATGGAACATAGGAACTCGGATGGAGACATAAAAGTTTCCGACGAATCATCAGGATTGGTAAGCGAGATTTTAAAGGCTCCAATGCCGCAAGTACAATATGCTGCTTCACTGGCTCCTCCCGAATGGTTCCAGAACTTCACTCTTTCCGTTGGAGATAAAAATATAAAAGCGAAGGGTCAATATGCAGGAAAAGACTATTTCAATATTTTCTCGTTTAAACTACTGGAAGGAGATAAAAATAAAGTGCTTGCCGACAATAGCTCGATTGTGATCTCCGATGAGCTTGCAAAAAAGCTTTTTGGAACAACTGAAAACATTATTGGCAAACCAATCGATTTTCAACACGACACAACTTTTTTTGTATCGGGGATCTTTGAAAAAATACCTTCTCACTCTTCCCAGCAATTTGATTTTGTTTTATCGTTTGACTACTACTTCAGTGTACAAAACTGGGTAAAAACCTGGGGCAACACAGGGCCGCACAATTTTGTTTTGTTAAAAAAAGGAACCGATCTCAAGGCCTTCAATAGGAAAATCTCCGGGGTGATCGCCGCCAACTATGACGATACAACACGAAGTTTATTTGCCGCTAAATTTTCAGACAATTACCTGCTCAATTCCTTTGACCACGGCTCACAAGTCGGGAGTAAGCTCATTTATGTAAGGTTGTTTACACTGATCGCTATTTTTATCCTGGTCATTGCCTGTATCAACTTCATGAATCTTTCCACGGCAAAAGCTTCAAGACGGATGAAAGAAGT
>AR_comb_assmDRAFT_10150405_pt1 | contig 18029 bp, 19 predicted proteins | sample ArasoioldDNA_FD_10543 | JGI IMG/M metagenome (IMG submission 10543) | reverse complement strand
ATTCGTTCCGGCTCCCACCCCTGCGGTCCCTAGTCCTTGGCCCGCCGCCCCTGAAATCACCGCGGGAGGTGTGATCGGCGTGGCTCCGGTGAAAGTAGCCGGCGCAGCCAGCAGGTCACCGGTGATTCCGTCAATGCTCCCGACTATCGTAATCGAGTCGATTGGCGCCGGGACTCTGATCGTCTCTCTGACATCGGTTGCCGTCACGGTCTGCGACAGCATGGCGAGCCCATTCGCATCGGGATCTCCTTGAGCCGCAGGTGAGATGTCGTCGAGCGAAAAGACCGTCGAGGTCGTCGGACCTTCGTCCGTTTCTTCGGAAAACTCGCCAGGAAGAATCGGGATTGTGCGACCCTTGCTGGTAAAATCGACTTGTCCATGGTCACCGATATTCGCCACACCCGTCCGGCCACGGCCATTCAACCAGACCACAAAGTACGTGCCGCGCGCGGCCGCCACGGCGGTTGGAGTGTGGACTTCAAAGCGAGAGCCCGGCTTCGCAAACACTTTGCCGACGAGCGCACGCACTTTCCCACTCACCAGATTGATAAGGACGCTGCGCCGGTCTTCGTTGGGATTAAAAATGTATTCCGTAATTTCGACCCGGCTCGATTCGCCGACCGTGAGCACGCTATTGTCCTGGAAGAGTGCTTTCGTCCGGGACGCCTGGCGCGTTTCGATGACGTCTTGAAACCGGATGTCGTCGCGGAACTTAGCTGGAATCGGGGGAGACTGCGGATGCGCGACTGTGACCTGGCCTTGCACAAAGGTGATGACACCGATCTCAGCCGCCTCGGCCCCATTCGATCCGATCGTGACGGCGACCACAAGGACGATTCCTCGGATCATCGTACTCACATTCCGAATCATGGATTCCCTCTTGTAGGGATACCGATTATCCCTGTCGCAAGGCGGCGGACGAGCCGAGTGTATTTCAGGATGATAGGCCCTGTCAAAACGTTTTACGGAAGCGCGCCCAGACCGGACATCAAATGGCACGGGGAAGTGAAGCGCCATCAAGACTACTGTGCTAGAATCCGAACGGCGTCAGTCTTATCCATCCTTCGCGAGGTGCATATGGAGATAGGATTCATCGGATTAGGCAAGATGGGCCTGAACATGGTGACGCGGCTGCGGCAAGGGAGCCATCGCGTGGTCGTGTACGACCGCAATGCCGAGGTCGTTCAAAAAGCCGTCGCGCAGGGATGCGTCGCCTCCACTTCGCTGGCTGACCTGGTCTCGAAGCTCACCCCGCCGCGCGCCGCATGGATTATGGTGCCCTCGGGACAGGCCACTGAAGAGACAGTGAATCAGCTCGCCGAGCATCTCCAATCGGGCGACGTCATGATCGATGGAGGAAACACCCGGTTTCATGATGACGTGCGCCGAGCCGCCACCCTGCAACCGAAGGGGATTCAATATATCGATGCCGGTACGAGCGGGGGCGTGTGGGGATTGAAGGTCGGCTATTGTCTGATGGTCGGCGGAGACGAGTCTGCGGTCAAACGACTGGCTCCCGCTTTCGAAACGCTCGCGCCTCCATCGGGATGGGCGCATGTCGGGTCGCACGGCGCAGGCCATTACGTAAAAATGGTCCATAACGGCATCGAGTACAGTCTGATGCAATCCTATGCGGAAGGATTCGAGCTGATGGCCAAAAGCGACTATCGCCTCGATCTGCCGAAGATATCTCATTTATGGATGCACGGCAGCGTAGTGCGATCCTGGTTGCTCGAACTGGCTGCCGACGCGCTCACGCAAGACCCGACCCTCAGCAAACTGAAAGGGTTCGTGCAGGACTCGGGAGAAGGCCGATGGATGATCGCCGACGCGATTGAGAAAGACGTTCCCGTGCCGGCACTGACCACGGCATTATTCACCCGGTTCCGGTCTCGACAACCCGAATCGTTCTCAGAAAAAATGCTCGCTGCTCTGCGCAATGCCTTCGGCGGCCACGCCGTTAAGCGCTAAGGTCCAAGCCCCGCTCATGGAGACGCCCATCATGCCTCCTGCCGAATTGTTTACTCAGAGGGGACAGCATTCACCGGTCGAACCATGCACCTTGGTGATTTTCGGCGCGTCGGGGGATCTTACTCGTCGCAAACTGATGCCCGCGATTTATAACTTGCAGGTTGACGGCGTGCTTCCACCTAACCTAGCGGTTATCGGAACCGGACGAAAGCCCATGCAGCATGCGGAATTTCGGGCGACGATGCGAGAAGGCGTCGCGAAATACTCAAGACGGCCCCTTGATCCATCTACGTGGTCTGCCTTCGAACCACGGCTCTATTACCATCGCGGGGCCATTACGGAGGCGGCGACCTATACCGAGCTGAAATCGACCTTGGATGCCATCGAGGCCGAGCTGGGTTTGCCTGGAAACCGAATTTTTTACTTGGCGGTACCGCCCGACGCTTTTGCACCCATCGCGCAAGGATTGCAGCAAGCCGGCCTCACTCATTCACCGGTTCCTCCACGACCGTTCTGCCGAATCATTGTTGAAAAGCCGATCGGGCACGATCTCGACTCCGCGCGCCGGATCAATACAGCGCTTGGACAGGTGTTCGATGAATCGCAAATCTTCCGCATCGATCATTATTTGGGAAAAGAGACGGTTCAAAATCTGATGGTGCTGCGGTTCGGAAACAGCATTTTCGAACCGGTGTGGAACAACAAATATATCGACCATGTTCAGATTACGGTCAGCGAAACGGAAGGGGTGGGTACACGAGCCGCCTATTACAACGAGATCGGCGCATTGCGCGACATGGTCCAGAACCATATGCTGCAGTTGCTGTGTCTGGTGGCGATGGAACCGCCTCCTTCGCTGGACCCGGATGTAGTACGCGACGCGCGGATCGACGTCCTCCGTGGACTGCGGCCTATCAAGGGCGACGATGTCCGGAAAATGACGGTGCGCGCGCAATATGTCGCGGGGAAGATCCATGGGAAACTCCTGCCGGACTATCGTAGTGAGCCCGGTGTGCGTCCGGATTCCACCACGGACACCTATGTCGCGCTCAAGCTCTTAATAGAAAACTGGCGGTGGGCTGGCGTGCCATTCTATTTGAGGACGGGCAAGGCGATGCCGACACGGGCCAGCGAGATTGCGGTGCAGTTCAAGGAGATTCCGCAAATTCTCTTCAATGCGCCGCCGCACGCGCCACAAGCTCCCAATGTTTTGGCGATCCGCATTCAGCCCGAGGAAGGCTTTTCCCTACGCGTCATATCAAAGGTACCTGGCACCAAGGCTCACACTAGGCCCGTCGAAATGAACTTCGACTACGACGATGCGTTCACTACGGGCACACCCGAAGCTTACGAGCGTCTCTTACTCGATGTGATGGAGGGCGATGCCTCGCTGTTTATGCGGCGGGATGCGGTAGAAGCTTCTTGGGAATGGGTAACTCAGATTCTCGATGGCTGGAAGCGGGATCGATCTGAACGGTTGCCGGAGTACCCTGCAGGAACATGGGGGCCCGCGGAAGCCGACCGTTTAATTCAGGCCGACGGCCGGTCCTGGCGCCCCCTCTAGCGACTATTGCCGCACGACCAAATGGCCTCGACGATTTTCCTGGTAGCACACTTCGTCGTGGGCATTGCAAAACGGGCGTTCCTTTCCATAAGACACGACACTGAAACGGCCCGCATCCAAGTGTTGATCCCGTAGAAAATTTTGTACTGCGCGCGCGCGCTTTTCTCCCAGCACCAAATTGTAGGCGTTGGTCCCCCGCTCATCGCAGTGTCCCTCGATCAGCAATCTATACTTGGACTCCCCTTTCAGCCAAGTCGCCGCATGCAGCAATCGCTCGCGCGCCTCGTTTGAGAAGGTGGCGCTGTTGTATTGAAAGAAGACGTCTTGCAGCCCTGCCGCTGCCGCCAACCGCTCGCCACGCAGCCGTTCCTCGGGAGACAATCCCTCGCCAAATCGGCCGCCCCTGCTTCCGGAGGAGATCGAAGGCGAAAGTGTGACGGGGTCGTTCCCGATTCGCTCCTCTCCGGAATTCGTCCCGAGCGGCGATCCATCGGGGCGACGAAGCTGCGACAACGCGGGAATGTCATCCGCGCCACCTGCTTGCCCTCGTCCTGAAGACAGACCTCCGGACACGCCGCCGCGCCCTAGTCCCGGTTGCATGTCTTTCTCACCGGCATTGCCGTTGGTCCATCGCGCACAACCGGACTCGAGAACGAGCGCCCCTACTAACAGTAACGTGAAAGTCGTCGCTTTGGCGTGCATAACATCTCCTATCCAAGATGATCGTGGTTCAAAGAAAACCGTAACAAAAACTGAGCAAGTGTCAACCGCAGGTGTGAGGTGTACAGCAATGGACAGGAACGACAAGAACCGACCTAGCGCGGAAGAATTTGCTGCAGAATAGCATCTTTTTTTCCGACGCCTCCGATGAACCGATCGAACCGTCCGTTCCTGTACAGGGCGAGGGCCGGGAGAGACGAGATTTCGAGCTCGGCGGGAATCTGATAGTTCTCTTGGACGTTCATTTTCAGGATCAACAAGCGCTCGCCACATTCGGCCGCAAGCTTCTCCAATTCGATCAAGAGCGCTCGACACCCCCCACATCCAGGCTGCCAAAACTCCACCAGCACGGGCACTCGCGCCGTTTCTACGACGCGATCGAACTGTCGATCGTCGATAGCTTGGATCATCCCGCCGCCTCCGTCATTCATGCTGATCGAGCATATAGTTTCGAAAGACCTCGTCATACAACAGGTCGGCCATCTTTTGATACCCAGCCGTAGTCAAATGCAGTCCGTCGTTCGAATAGGGCATCGCAAGCAACCCGGTCTCCCGTTCGGCCGTGGCGGTAAAGAGATCAACGCACGATAATTTCTCGCGCCTACAATGATCCACTATCAACCGATTCAAATGCTGCCGTTGTCTCACAAATTCGGTCACCCATTGGTTGGCCACCGGATCGGCCTCCATCCGAATCGATGGCACCGTGACAGCCACAGGCCGGATGTCCGCCGACTGTGCTTGACTGTAGAGCGTGCGCAGACGATCAAAAATCTCGCCCGGAGGGGTGTAGGATCCGAGATCATTCGTGCCTCCTAATATCACGACGTAATTAGGTGCCTTCCCAAGAACATCGCGCGGGAACCGCTGAACCATTTCAGTCGTGACTTCTCCACAGATTCCGCTACTCGTCACGGTCGCCTGTGGACCAAGCCGTTGCTGAAGAAAGGCACCGTAGGGAGCCTCATGGATGTACGGAATATCGTGCGTGGGAGATTGATAGCCCGCCGTCAGACTGTCGCCGAAACAAATGATGGAAATCGGTAGCGCATCACCCCTCATCACTTCCTCCATAAAGGAGAGCACGAAAATGTACGGGGTCGCTCCTGCATTGACAAAGTCAGTCGCACCAGGGACACTTTTGACCGTAACATCTCTACATCAACTCCTTATGCATTTTCTCTGAACACTTTCATAGAACGCCGAGCCATGACGGACACCAATACCCTCCCGATTCGAGAGCCAAGCGAATTCGTCGATGCAGTCCAACTACAAGCGATCAAACACCTCTTGGCGCTGCTCGACAAAACATTTAAAACGACACGCACCTATGGTCCTCATAATCCGGTGGCGCAGAAGTTTTTTCAACAGTTTTACGATTTTCTCACGATTCAATTAGCCACTTACGACACCTTGCAGTTTTTAGCGCATCACGCCGAACTCATCTACAAAGGCGTGGTGGTCTATCAATCGACGGCGGCTAATGAAAATCTTGCCTTTAAATTGCACACCGACGGCATTCGAGAGTTATCCTTCCTCAAGGGAGTGAGCCAGGACGACCTCACCTATTTCCTCGAAGCCTTGTGGGGCACATACGACCCTGAAAAGTCGGACGACGACATCGTCACGCGTCTGTGGGAAAGGAATCTCTCGACCATCTCCTTTGTGACGGCGGAAGAAATCGTCAAATCGGCCGATGCGGCCAACCTTCTCACTCCGCAGCGATCGCAGAGCTTGTCGGGACCTCCATCGGAATTACGCCACGTCGCCGCTACAGAAGCCGCCCGCCCGAAAGTAGAGGCCGGGAGCTTGATCGGTGCTCAATCGCAAGGATCGCCCGTGGGCTTCGAATTTTCGCCGGACGAGCATAAGACACTGGTACAAGAAATCGAGACCGAATCGGCCCGAGACAATACGACCTACTTGCTCGATCTTTTAACGGCCATCTTAGCCAGTGAAACGTCGGATACCCTCCTGACCCGTCTCCTCGCACTGTTCGGAGACATTCTGGGCACATTGACACGAGAGGGCAATTGGAAACTGCTCAATACCTTCGTCAGCCTTCTTCATGAGGCGCAAGAAGTGTGTCCAAATCTTTCCGACCACCACAAGAAGAAGTTGGTAGAGTTGGCAGGTTCCCTTGGACATCCCGACATCATCAGTACGATCAAAGACGTCCTGAACGAATCGCCCGCTACGAGCCTGGATGATCTGCAAGCAGTGTTGTTGCTGCTCAATCCCCAGACGGCGCAACCATTATGCGGCCTGATGGCCAATCTCAAGCATAAATCTCATCGCATAATGGTGTGCGACGTGTTGACTGTTCATGGGAAACAGAATCCCTCGCTCTTGGTGAGGGGAATGTCGGACACACGATGGTATGTGGTCCGCAATCTTGTGTACATCATGGGCAAACTGAAACACGAGCAGTTCGTACGGCATTTAGAGCCGGCGGGAAGACATGCGGACATTCGAGTGCGCAAAGAAGTGGTTCGAACTCTACGGGCTATCCGCCCCGGAGGGACATGCGAGTGCTTTATCCCCTTTCTCAATGATGGTGAGGAATCCATTCGATTGCTCACCCTCAAGACCCTCCTGACGGGTCACTATACAGCGACGTTTTCGTCCTGGGCTCCCATCGTCGACGATCCATCTTTTCATCATCGCTCGGTGTCGGAAAAACAGACGATTTTTCGGGTGATGCGCCAAACAGCGGGAGAGGAAAACATTCCCTATTGGCATAGTCTGGTCACTCATATCGCGTGGAGAAATCGCAGGAAATATCGAGAAGGAGGAATTTTAGCAGCCGAGGCGTTGGGCGCCTTGGGGACACCCGCCGCGCTGCTGGTTCTCAAGGCCGGTCAACGCCGGTTCAACCGACCCGTTCGGAAAGCCTGTGGCGCAGCCTTGGCCGCGGCAATGAAACGATCGCCGAGCGGAAGTCAGCCGATGTAACGCGACCCGCTTGGTGTGACACGCTGTAGTATTCTGACGGTCCCCTTCCTTGTCCCATCCCTCTAGGTTCCTTTCGCCGGACTCACCGATCTTTTACAGAACACCGGTCATGTCAGCGCTTCGACTCAGCCGGAGGCCAGTCCATGTCGACTTGACGACCACAGAAGAAACACGAGAGACGATAGCGAGCCTTTCGGCGAGGATTGGGAAGCGACGTAAAGACGACCGGCGTGTCATCAAAAGGACAAACGGCTTGCTGATGCATTAGATGTTCATCGGCCATCGACAGCAGCGAGGCATCGTCCCAAGGAGGAGTCAGCGAAGCGTGTCCTTGAAGTTGGCGATGCCAACCACACGTTGCACACGAGGCATCGAACGTTTTGACGCGATCGCGGAGTTGCGACAGGTCAGTGACTTCAACGGGCCCGGGACATCCCGAATTGCCGCACCATAGGGGTTCATGTTGCAGCGCTTTGATAAATCGCAGATGGTCCCCTCGCTTATCATCCGTCATCATATCTCTATATCCCTCCTTGCTTGGTCGCTGCCGATTATGGACCGGGACATTTTACCCTTCCGGCATCCGGCCAACAACTAGACCGAATTACTTGACAGCTTTAAGGGAGACAGCCTATCCTCCCCACGCTTCACTATCATGTCCTATGATCAGAAAGGAGTTGCGATGCGTATGAGAAGACAGAGGGCAATCGGTTCACAATTGGGAATGCTGGGGGCCCTCTTGACGGCGATCACCCTCGCGCTCCTTCCATCTTTAGCCATCGCGGCGGATAGCTTCAAGATGGGCGTGGTGGATCCCCAAACCGTCCTTGAAAAGTCGAAAGCCGGCAAGCGGGCGTTGGACACGCTGAAAGAATATGCAGGCACTCGCCAAAAATTGCTGGCTAGCGATGAAGAAGAGCTCAAAAATCTGGAGAAGCAGGTGAAGGAGCAGGACGCCACGCTGAACGAGCAGCAAAAACGGGATAAGCAAAACCAATTTCGGACGAAATTGCAGGACTATCAGCGGCGCGCCCAGGAGTTCAATCAGGAGCTCGGTGTGAAACAGAAGGAATTGGTGGATGAATACATGAAGAAAATCGCGACCGCGACGAAATCAGTCGCGGAAAAAGGCGGCTATACCCTCGTCGTCGATAAGGGTAGTGAAAGCACCCTGAAGATCGTCCTCTATCATCGCGATACGCTCGACCTCACCGATCAGGTGATCAAAGAATTCGACCGGCAAAACAAATAACGGTCTATACATCCAGAAGATCCCGGCGAACCGTCTCGGTTCGCCGGCGAAACTCCTCATCCTTCCCACCCAGCGAAGACACGACCAATTCCATCCCGCCAGGACCATCGATCCCTAACCCTATCTCGGCGGCTCGTTTGATTTGGCGTTGAGCCCAGATGGTTTTCCCCTGCACCTTCGGCCACGCCCTATAGGATCGAATGAGCGCAACGGCCACCGCGTCCAATGCGACACGGTCTCCACTCAATAGCAAGACATTTGCCTGCGCTGGGGTGCCGCTGGTCGGCCCGCCCGCGATCATCATGGTCGTTCCATCGGCAATCGTGAGGTGCGGATGGACCGCCAGATTTAATTCTGCGATGCGTTCGTGCCACTGTCCTGAAAAAAATCTAATGGACGGACGATAGCGCGGGTGCACGATGCCGACCAGATTTTTCAGACTGCATGAATAGTGCGCAAACTGATGCGTCTTAATGACCGGCACGTTTATGAAGATATCGGATTCATACACCGGCCTGGAAACGAGAAATGACGGCGAGGTGACAGCCGCTTTCGGCTCGACTCGGACCCATGGTTGCTCTTCGAGGGCCATCACCTGAACGCCTTCCGATTCCCCCATCGAGCGCACGCCGGTCGCCAATAGATTGCTGATCGTCGGAAATCGCAACATCCCGGAGCTGTCCGCCACCGTCACCTCTCCTCCACCCTGCTTCAACATTCTGACGACAGCGCTGATCACCCCTACGCTTGTCGTGCTCGGTGGTGGACGATCGTTCACGATGTTCGGTTTTACTAGAATGCGCTTATGGGCGAGTTCGAGCGAAGCGAGTCCTCCGAGCTGAGCGATCCCTTCCTGCAGCATCTCGCCAAGATCGTGTCCGTGCACCATCGCGACCAAGGATTTGCCGTCCCGTTGGAAGAGATTCGGTGGAATGGTCTTGGCAGGAACCAGTGCCGAGTCGGGCTCGAACAGCAAGCTTGAAAGAAGTGAGCGCGGCGCAAAGGCGAGGGCCGGCATAAATGTCAGGCCAAATGCAAGACGGCTGATCAGCTCACGCCGTGTCATGCGTGTAAAGGAATCCATGCGGCGTGAAAGCAGCGGCGCTTGAAATGGGAGGTGGGCACGTCGTCATCGATCCATGGGATAGCCGGCCTCTCGCCAGGACTTGATGCCTCCGATCATCGAGGCCACGCGCGTATACCCCATGCGCTGCAGACTCTCGGCGGCGAGCGCCGACCGATATCCGCCACCGCAATAGAGAACAATATCGGCCTGCTTATCCGGGATCATCGTTTCGATATCCCGTTCCAACACCCCTCGGCCGATATGTTTGGCATTGCGCGCGTGGTCTTTGGCATATTCCAAGTCTTCTCGCACATCGATCAATTCAAAGGAGTGGCCACGATCGATCTTGGTCTTGACCTCTTCAATCGTGCACTCCTGAATCTGCCTTCGAGCGTCTTCCACGACCTTCAAGAATCCGGGATTATGTGACATCCTTCGCGGTCCTTTCAAAACAAAGACATTTGCTCCGACTCGCGCAGTGAGGAATCCGGACGTCGAAACGTGGTCGGCAGAGGAGGATGATCGGGCCTCTCTTCAAACCCAGCCTTGCGCCGACCGACCTCGAATAACTGTTGGATCACATCCCAGTATGCGCCCTGGCCTTCATAGCGGGTAAAGAATCCTCCATCCGACAGAGGCCCTCCACGAACATCCGATAGACGGTGAGCGATCTTCGCAATGCGGTCCGGAAAGGCTGCCGCCATACGTTCAAGAAAGACGGGTCGCACGCTGCCGGATAATCGAAGCAAGACATACACCGCATCTTCGGCGCCGGCTTCACGCGCTCGCAGAAGCAGTTCGGGAATATCGCCCTCATTCAAACCGGGAATGACCGGCGCGATCGACAGGCCGGTGGGAATGCCGGCCTGGGACAGGGTTTTCATCGCCGCGAATCTTTTCTCCGGCGAGGGGACCTGCGGTTCGACCTTCCGCGCCATTTCGGCATCGACAAAGGGAATACTGAAAAACACTCGGATCCTGGCGCAGTCATGGAGCCGGACCAGCACATCGATATCCCGCGTAACCAACGCTCCCTTGGTGATCATGCTGACGGGATTGCAAAACTGGGCGCACACCTCAAGACAGGCCCGCGTCAGCCCGTAAGTAGCTTCCATCGGCTGATAGCAATCCGTATTCCCCGAGAACACGATCAACTCTCCCTTCCAGGACGGCTTGAGAAACGCCTTGCGGAGCAAATCTGGGGCATCCGGTTTCACGATGATCTTCGTGTCGAAATCGGTGCCTGCACCGAACCCCCAATATTCATGCGAGGCCCGTGCGTAGCAATACGCGCAGCCGTGGAAGCACCCACGGTATGGATTTACGCTCCATCGAAACGGCAGATCCGGACTGTCGTTTCGGCTAAGGATATCGCGTGTGGCATCCTCGAAAACCTCGACACGCGCGTGAGCCGGCGGTTCGAGCAGTTCGCGATGTTGAGATTCGAAGGGATTGGGCGGATTCGAAATCACCCTCATGCGCGTATGGTCCGACTCTCAACCAGCATTGTCAAGCGAGCTTCGTTGCGGCACGCTTGCCTCGTGCTTTGGGTTCCTGGTAGATTCTTTTGACTTCGCGCGCAATTAATTCTTCCAACGAATATGCACGATTTACGCTATTTAAGAGACAATCTCGATGCGGTACGAGCACGGCTCGGGAATCGGGGCGGCGATGTCCCGTGGGAAGAACTCGGCAAACTTCTCCAAGAACGGCGGAGTCTCACGGCACAAGTCGACGAACTCCGTCATCAACTCAAAACCGGTTCGAGTGACGTCGCACGGCTGAAACGAGAAAAACAACCGGCCGACGAGGCCATGGCTTCCATGAAAGTTCTCGGAGATCGCATCAGCAATATGGATCCCCAGGTCCGCACGCTCGAAGAGCGCGTAACCGACTTAGCGTTGGGAATCCCGAATCTCCCGCATGAGTCTGTGCCGGCTGGCACGAGCTCGGCCGATAACCGAGAGGTCAGGCGCTGGGGTCAGGCACCGGCCATGTCCTTTACTCCGAAGCCGCATTGGGAAATCGGCGAGGCGCTCGGCATCCTGGATTTCGAACGAGCGACAAAGATTGCGGGCGCAAGATTCGTGGTCATGATGGGACTCGGCGCGCGGCTGGAGCGCGCACTCATCAACTACATGTTGGATATGCATACGGCCCGGCACGGCTATCAAGAAGTGCTTCCACCGTTTATGGTGAATCGTGCCGCGATGACGGGAACCGGTCAACTTCCTAAATTCGAATCTGATCTCTTCAGCCTTCGTGACGACGACTTTTTCCTGATCCCTACTGCCGAAGTGCCGCTCACCAACCTTCTTCGCGAAGAAATTCTTCCGGACGACCGTCTCCCTATTCGCTACACGGCGTACACACCCTGTTACCGCCGCGAGGCCGGTTCGTATGGCAAAGATACCCGTGGACTGATCCGGCTCCATCAATTCAACAAGGTCGAGCTGGTCGCCTTTTCACGGCCGGAAGAATCCTATGCCCATCTAGAGACGCTCACGGCAGCAGCCGAAGCAGTGTTACAGGGGCTCGGTCTTCCCTATCGCGTGATGGCTCTGTGTACGGGAGACATGGGATTTTCCGCCGCGAAAACTTACGATCTGGAAGTCTGGCTTCCAGGACAGGCGCATTTTCGAGAGATTTCTTCCTGCAGCAACTTTGAAAGTTTTCAAGCGCGCCGCGCCAACATTCGCTATCGGCGAACAGTGGGTAAAGGGGACGGCAAGACCGACTTCGTCCACACGTTAAATGGGTCTGGACTTGCGGTTGGGCGAACGGTGGTGGCGATTCTTGAAAACTATCAGCAGGCCGATGGGTCTGTGCTCATTCCAGATGCGCTGCGTCCCTACCTCGGCGGAGTCGACCGCATTGCAAAACCGTGACGGTGTCTGTGTGTCCGCTGCTCAGTCCCGCCGTCATTTTAGCACCTTCATCCTCGGCGCCTGCCTACCAACATAAAAGGGGGACAGCTTTTCGCCGTCCCCCTCTTTAGCCGTGACTGGGAACTATTGCCGGCGCATACGCCATGCACCCAACGCCATCAATCCGCTTCCGAAGAGCACCATCGAGGTCGGCTCGGGAACGGCAGTGGTCGTCGCCAACGTCGCCGTCATCGATTCCATCGTGTTTGTGAGGTCGTTTCCTTGGAACCAAATACGAGCTTCACATAGAAGGGATCGGACGTGATGACCGAACGAACGTCCGAGAACGTGATTGTTTGGCTATTGGAATTACCCGTCACCGTGTACGCCAACGGAGAGCTGCCAGAACCCGGGGCCGTCGTGATCACGGACGTGAGGGCCGAGTTCGTGGCTGAAAAAAACTGAATCGTTTCCGTAAAGCCTGCGGGATCGTTCACGCCGATGAGGTCAAGATCCACGAAGGAAAATGTCAGCACCGCGCTCGCCAGCGGGAACGGAGCCAGAGGGGTAAAACGAAGATACATGGTCAATGCATTATTGTTGGCAAACGCCCCGCTCTTCGAATCGGAGAACGTTCCGGCCTCACCGGCCGGCCCTGGGATATCGATGCCATAGGTTCCGTTATCGGCCGAGTTCAAAGGAATGTAAAACCCGATCGAACCGGTGACCGTGTTATAGCACGCACCAGACCCGCAGCTTGGCACAGCCTGTACGTTCGATCCGATGGCTTCGACCGGCTTGCCCAAGGCGGTTGTGACGGCTTTTGCTTCGGTTGTCATCGCGATCATAAGGCCCGCGAGTAAAACTGACTTTATAAGTGCTTTCATATCGCCTCCGATTGTTGTGAATGCCGAATGTATCTTCAGCAGCTAATTCCATGCACTTAAGCAAAATAAACGCCATCGTCGCCGACCATGCAAGTAGGCACTTTGCCGTACTTGGTGATAGAAGGCTCAGTAAGGTTCGGTGAGAAAGATGGAAACCGTTAGAAAGCTTTACAACGCAGATGCGAATGGGGCGACTGAAGTACTTAGGTCAACCCTTTCCGGCGCTTATGTAGTCTCTGAGTGGAGGTCTGAGAGGTAATGAGCGTTCCGTGAGAAAAATCTTTACATCAGAGTGAGACACTCGGACTTTTGTCGAATTCTTCTGCGCGCGGAGACCACTCAAAAATGTGGTGATCACGCCCCACTGCATAGAGCAATCATAATTACAGCACTAGCGACCCACAGAGTCTCCATGTATACTCTTGCTCATTCAAAAGTGAATGCCCGCATCGGAACGGAGGGGTGACGGAGCGGCCGAACGTGCCGGTCTTGAAAACCGGAGTCCTCGCAAGGGGACCGCGAGTTCAAATCTCGCCCCCTCCGCCATTATCCCTCCTCTCACGTCTTCTCCCGCACACATGCAATCCAGGGTTACTGTCTCATGTGAGACAAACAATGAGACGGAATCGCTCGGAACTTGTTTCACGGGGAACACCAGAGTTTTTGTCCCTCCGAAAACGGTGGATTTACTTGATGCCTTCGCATTGATTTCAGGCATGCTTCCTGAGTATCCCGAGTCATAGATCATTCCAACATCTAGACAGAGGAGGAAGCCGGCATGAGTGGAGATTTGAGCGTGAACGAACTCCGGCGGCGCGCGCGAGTCGCCTTGTCGGTCCCCGTCATGGTGACGAGCCTTGAAACAGGGGGCAAATATCAAGCGATGTGCGACACGTTGGACGTCAGTAGCGGCGGAGCGCTGCTTCGGATACGGCTTTCACTCCCCGTCAACAGTCGTCTGCGCCTGGATATCCTTCATAGCAATCAAGTCACTGAGGCCCGAGTGATTCGAACTGAGAAAGAGGGCATAAAAGGTTGGAAGGTGGGTATCCAGCTCTTGCAGCAAACAGGCAATTTTTGGGGCGTGAAATTTCCGCCAAAAGACTGGGAAGGGTCAAGGAGCGGAGACGACGGTCATTGGTACGGATGATTAGGGAAGCTTATCATCTGGATCGCGTTTCGCGCGAATCGCTATCAAGCGGACCTTTTCACGGCGGCGAGCATAATTCGTCAGCTTGCTCAAATGGGCATGTTGGGCTTATACTTGAAGAATGCAAGCATTTACCAATAAACCATCTTTATTGGTCGTCGACGACGATCCAGTCGTTCTGGAAGTCGTATGCGAATCATTGAAGCGATCGCTCGTCGATGTGCATATCGAATCGACCGATTCCCCAAAAATAGCGCTCCGCCAGGCGACCAGCCGTCGCTATTCGGCTGTTGTCACCGATGTCACGATGCCGGTCATGAATGGCCTCGAACTGGCTTCAAAAATTCACGATGTCCATCCACATATGCCGATCGTATTCATAAGCGGGACCGATCAGGCGCTCGATGACTGCCGTCCACAAGCTTTCGCGTGTTTGCGCAAGCCTTTTGACATGTCCGTTTTCGTCGATACCGTTCGTTCGGCTGTAGAAAGCTGTGCCGAACCTCGCCATTAATCCACCATCCGCCCCTTTGCCTCTCTTGGCTGAACGCATCTGTTTCTCAGCTCGATAGGCCCTCAATCCTGGCTTTAACCATTCTTTAATTCCAGCTCAAGACTCCTGCATAGATTAAGCGACTTATACCTAAGTAGTATTGTAACACTCGTTGCAGACCGATATGATGCGACGATGATCACACGATTCCGCGCGCTCTTCCGCCCCTTCACCTACAGAGCTCGATGGAGACCTGGCCAGAGACGGAACCCGGATGCCATTCCCTTCTTTTTTATCGACGGACTGCCGGTAGATATTACGCGCGATCAGATAAAAGCTCTTCTCGCCCCGTATGGCACCGCCGTGACCGTCGCTATAGCGTTACGACCCCAGTCTGATTTTCTGTCTTTCGCTTTTGTTGTGATGGCGACCCAAGCCGAAGCGGATAAAGCGCGGGCCGCGTTAAATGGCTCGCACATGCTGCCGCACACGATGTTTCGACTTGGCTCATCACTCTCCCCCCCGTTCGGCTGGGTCAGACGCACCGAAGCTGGCCTCGATGCCCATGCGGAAGCGCATGAGGAAGCTCGTGCGACCCCGGCGTCTTAGCTCGAAACGGCACTGGTCTTTTATTCTGACTCGACCAAGGTCTACTTGCAGAGTCAGAGATGAAACGTGTAGAGAGAAGGCATGATAGGTCTCACGCAACATCCATCAATCGCCAAAATAATGGGCTTGGGACTTGGGTTTCTGTTCCTGTGCGCTTGCATTGCTCCATCGCCGCCCCACGTGCAGTCCGACTCTCCGCAACCGGACCTGCTTTCCCCTGTGGTGGTGGATCTGCGCGCGATGGTCATCGGCAGACATCCGGCTGCCGTCGCCCAGGCGAGTGAAGATCTGCAACGTCTGGGCTTTACCCTCGTACGACGCGATCGGCCTCAACCCATCCTTGACGAACAGGATCGCCACCTCAATGATCCACTCGTGGCTCAAGCCTACATGATACGAAGCGGCGCGCGATCGGGCGCCGAAGTGGTGGTGTTTGTCGACGTCGATAAGGCTTCGCCGACGCCCAGCGTGATCGTGCAAGGCATCGACGTGGAAACAGGGGGGATTTTGTGGAGCAGTGGGAGTGTATCGACCTCTCCACCTAGCGCCGATGAGTATGCGGGCGTGGTGGTTGACCTGACCCATCGAGCGATTGTGGACGGATTTACAAAACCTCAAGGTGGCAGCACGGCCGTCCTCTTCTCTCACCCATAACGTCTGGATCGTACGTTCAGCGGGGCGTTGCGCTTACGGTAGTCCAAAGACCTTCTCGGAAAGCACTCGCCGCAGTTCGAGCATCGCCAACGTATCCCGCTCGCAATAGCGCATGAGCGCTTCTTTGAGCCGAGCCTTTTCCATTAAATCGGTTTCCTCAAAGACCATCTGATAATACGATCGGGCAGCCATGCCGCCTTCCTGTATATCTAAATCACCATACCCCAAACCAGGAACGACAGCGGGTAATACGGCCTTGATGGAATACGATCCTTCAAAGTCAGGGTGATAATAATGATCTCGAATGACGGGGAACAGATCCCATAGACGAGCGATGATTCGCTGCAAATCGGCCCGGAATGCAGGAAAGAGATCGGCCAAGCGCTCTAAGATGGCCCGTTCATACCCGGAATATACGCAGATGCTCCCTTCGTGCCCTAGAGATGCTAGGAGCGCATCGACTAAATCTTCGCGGGGATCCTTCGGGTCCAGGCAAAGATATTCGTCATGGCGGACCTCCCCATTGCCGAGCTCGATATGATTGGACCACTGTGTTGGAATGGTCTGATACGGGCGGGTCTGCGGAAATTTTGGAACGGCGGGCATAAACGTCTCAAAATCCAGATGGTGAACGGGATATTGTACCGAGGCCAGTGAATTCTTGAGTCCATTGCCGATCCATTCCACATTGTCCCTCATCCGGCGCTGGGTAATCGCCAAATGAAAGCCGGCGGGGATGTCGTCGATGACGGTGATCCCGAGTTTTGAGAGCGAGTGAAATGTCTGAGCGCCTCCGGGCAGATGAAAGATCCAGCGCGACGGCTTATCTTTCGTGCAGAAATTCCAAAACGGACACTCGTACGGCGTTTGACAATGGGCATCCGGTTCCATGGGGGGCGGGGCCGGCAGCGCCAGCATGGCCTTCATCTCACCCAATCGCACGATGACGGCAGCCTGCCTCGCGGAGACATGCCCGGTCAGATCGTGAAGCGAAAAGAGTTGGGCAAGGTCCAAGACTTGTCCGTCGAAAACATATTGCGTATTGATATGCATCAAGCAGGTCTCGACGACTCTGATGCCAGCCCCCGCAAGGACGTAAAGCTGGACAGCCAGATCGTCGACGTGGATGTCTTTGATCCGCGTCGAAGACTTGACCTCGATCAACCGCCAGGTCACCGTACCATCTTCAGCCGGCGCTAAGCGTTCCAACATATCCACACGAATCAACACTTGTTCATACTGAAAGGCCCCCTCAAAAATGGCGGGCACGGATGGATCGTTCACAAGTTCCAGGGTTCGTCTCAACGCCTCGGTCGGCTGGCGATGCCCTACATCCACAAGGACACCGCCCGCCAAGCGACGCCGCGCCAATTCACCCACTTCCGTCCCCATGTCAAGAATCGCCTGTGTCGAAGCATCGGGCTGGGTGGCCGACTCGGGCGCATGCATTTCCAGATACAGACGTTTATGGCACTGCAATCCGGAGAGGAATTTCGACTTCGAGAGGCGAATGGCAGAGAAGGACGGCGCGGGACGTTCAGGGGAAATAATCATCCTGAGGGGGAAGGTACACAAGCGCACGGGAAATGTCTAGCGTTGTCGCCCACGCTCGACCATCAGCTAAGTCGATGGAAGAGACGAAAGTGAAGATCAGGACGGCGAGGATTCGGTGACGCGGATGATTTCCATAATGGAGTGCATCAAGTCTTTGGTAATAAGCGGCGTCACATAATTCCGTCCCTCCAAGACTTCCTGTATCGCACAGAGGAGTTCGGACGAGGCAGACCGCTTCAGGAGATAGCCGGATGCTCCCGCTTTGAACGCCTCCGTCACGTAGGTCG
>AR_comb_assmDRAFT_10259428_pt1 | contig 18038 bp, 11 predicted proteins | sample ArasoioldDNA_FD_10543 | JGI IMG/M metagenome (IMG submission 10543) | reverse complement strand
ACCGCCCGCGTGACCGTGAACCGTGCCTGGGCCGCCTTCTTCGGCCGCGGGATCGTCCGCACGACCGAGGACTTCGGCTTCCAGGGCGAGTCGCCGACGCACCCGGAGCTACTCGACTGGCTGGCCGTGGAGTTCATTCGCAGCGGCTGGTCGATGAAGAAGCTGCACAAGCAGATCGTGATGTCGGCTACCTATCAGCAGTCGTCGAAGCTGTCCGCTGAGCTATTGGAGAAGGACCCGAGGAACGAGCTGCTCTCGCGCGGTCCGCGACTGCGGCTGGAGGCCGAGCTGGTTCGCGACAACGTATTGAAAGCAAGCGGCCTACTCTCTCACAAAGTCGGCGGACCGAGCGTGTTCCCGCCGCAGCCGCCGTCGGTCACCGCGGAGGGGGCGTACGGCGCCCTTCGGTGGGAGCCGAGCCCCGGCGACGACCGGTATCGTCGCGGGCTGTACACGTTCAGCAAGCGAACCGCCCCGTTCGCGATGTTCACGACCTTCGACGGCCCGAGTGGCGAGGCGTGCGTCGCCCGGCGCGAGGTTTCGAACACCCCCCTTCAAGCGCTGACGCTGTTGAATGACGCGGCCTTCGTGGAGGCGGCCCAGGCCTTCGGTCGACAGTTGGCCGCCGAGTCCGGGACAACGGAGGAGAAAGCCCGCGAGCTATGGCGACGGTGCCTGACGCGGCCGCCGACCCCGGAGGAGTTGGCGCTGGTCGTGAAGTTCTTCGAGCAACAGAAAAAGAAGCTAACCGAGAAGACCGGTGACCTGGTCGAATTGGGAGGAGACGTGGAGATAATTCGCCCGATCATCGAGCGCGCTGCCTGGACCGCGGCCGCGCGGGCGGTGATGAACCTGGATGAGATGGTGACGCGGGAGTGAGGGCCGCGCCGTGGAGCCCGTCCCTGAGCGGTCGCCCGCGTCCAGCTCAACGCAGAAACGGGGCAGCCTCGAAGCCGTGGGGTGCTTCTCGCCGATCGTTCTCGCCGCGATTGGGCTGTGGCTTGGGTGGTGGGCTGGAGGGGCGTGGGCTGGGCTCGGCGGCTGGATCGCCGGCGGTGTCTTGGGACTTTTGCTATTCGCCCGGGTCAGTCGTCAGGGGAGTACTTTTTGTTCGCTGGTGATCGTTATTGTCGTGTTCCTTCTGCTTGTGGCGTTCTTGATTCCGGCGGCGGACAAGATTCGCAAGGCTGCGGAGCGTATGAGAACCGAACACGAGCGGAAGCAGCAGGAGTCGCCCGCGCCACCGGTGGGGAAGGAAAAGTGACTGCCGCCCACAACGGGCGCAATCAGGACCATGATGAGTCTGGATGAGTTACAGACTAAGGTTTAGACTAATAGTAATCCAAAACCGCTCGGGGCAACCAATGTCAGATGCGACCGCGACTCCGGTAGCCACGCCAAAAAAGATTGTGCGCGACGCGCTCGACCGAATGCCGGAGAACGCGACTTTGCCGGAGATCGCTGATGAAATCGCGATGATCGCGGCACTCCACGAATCAATGGAGGATTTTCGCCAAGGACGAGTTTCACCGCAGTCCGAAGTGGCTGAGAGGATGAAGCGTTTGTGTTCCGAATAGTCTGGACCGGGCGAGGCGAACGCTCCTTCGCCGAGATCCTTCGGTCCGTCGCGCGGATCGACGTGCAAGCGGCCGAACGACTACGGATGAGCATTCTTGAGACTACTGCGGTACTGGAGCAACATCCCTACATCGGCGCGAGATACGAACAAGTGCCGCCCCTGCGGGAAATACTCTGCGATCGGTACCGGATCTTCTACCTCGTTTCCAAAGCGCGCAAGGTTGTAGGAATCCACCTTGTCTGGCATTCCGCCCGCGCCGAGCCGGAGTTCTGAGAAATGGCAATGGGGCTTGATGGTTCGTTGCTGGCCCGCCGTCACTTCCTCCGCGACGGCGGCGTGGGTCTCGGCAAGATCGCGCTCGGATCACTGCTCGTTGGGTCCGCGAATGCCGCGCCGGCCGCGAACCCGTTCGCCCCGAAGAAGCCCCACTTCCCGGCCAAGGCCAGGGCCGTTATCCACCTGTTCATGGCTGGGGCGCCGAGCCAGCTCGATCTCTTTGACCGCAAGCCGGCCCTCGTCAAGTACGCGGGCAAGCCGATTCCCGCGGAAGTTACCGGCAACCAGCGGTTCGCATTCATCCGGTCGGACGCGGCGGCGCTCGCGCCACAATTCAACTTCCGCAAGGTCGGCAAGTCGGGGATCGAAATCGCCGAAGTGTTGCCCAATTTCGCCCGGATCGCAGATGACGTTTGTCTGATCAAGTCGGTCCATACCGATCAGTTCAACCACGCTCCGGCGCAGATCTTTTTGAACACCGGGTTCGGTCAGCCTGGCCGGCCGAGCATGGGGTCCTGGGTCATCTACGGCCTCGGGGCGGAGACGGCCGACCTGCCGGCGTTCGTCGTCATGTCCACCGGCAGCGGCATCAGCGGCGGGGCGGCCAACTGGTCCAGCGGCTTTTTGCCAAGCATTTACACCGGCGTCCGCTTCCGCAACCAGGGCGATCCCATCCTCAACGTCTCGAGCCCCAAGGGCGTGGACCCGCAACTTCAGAAGGACACCCTCGACCTGGTCGGCCAGCTCGACAGGAAGCGGCTCGACGCGGTCGGAGATCCCGAGATCGCCACGCGGATCACGTCATACGAGATGGCGGGCCGCTTGCAGACGTCCGCACCGGAGTTGACCGACCTGCGGAAGGAGAGCGCGAAGACGCTCGATCTCTACGGCGCGGATCCGGACAAGCCGTCGTTCGCCCGCGCTTGCATTCTGGCCCGGCGAATGGTCGAGCGGGGTGTGCGCTTCGTCAACATCTACCACGAGGGCTGGGACGCTCATTCCGACGTGATCGGCAATCACAAGAAGAACTGCCAGGAGACCGACCGCGCCAGCGCGGCACTGGTCCTCGACCTGAAGCAGCGCGGGCTACTGGATTCCACACTCGTTATCTGGGGCGGCGAGTTTGGCCGCACGCCGATGGTCGAGACGAACCCCGCGCTCGGCCGCAAGCTCGGCCGCGACCATCATCCGAACGGGTACACCATGTGGCTGGCGGGCGGCGGCGTCAAATCGGGGCTGACCTTCGGCGCGACCGACGAACTCGGGTACAACGTCGCGGAAAACCCGGTCCACATTTACGACCTACAGGCCACGATCCTTCATTGCCTGGGTCTCGACCACGAGCGGCTCACCTTCCGCTACGCGGGCCGCGACTTCCGGTTGACCGACGTGCACGGCAAGGTCGTGCGCGACATCCTCGCGTAAAGGACTCCAGCTTCGTCGTTCCGGTTGAGCCGACTCAGAGACTTCTCATCTTTCCCCGATTACGATCGCGGCATTGAACGCCCGTCCATCCGGGCTAGGATTGTCAGTAGTCCGATCCGAAGATTCGCCTACAAGCCCGTCGGCACTCAATCCCCGCCAGCGAAACGGACGCCGCACGCCCCGAATGATCGCGGAGCCGGCGGCGATGGGCGGTTCTCGCGAAGCCGCAAGCTTTTCGGGCGAATCACGTATCGGGCCAGTGCGCGTCATCCACCTTCCCGCCATCCGGCGGGTGCGAGGCCGTCATGAACCATCCGAGTGACGAAGTGGCCGCGAACGGTCCGACCAGTCTGTCCGATCGCGTCAAGGAGTTGCGGCTGAGCGGCAAGATGGACGACGGCCGGGCCAAGGCCGGCGGGACCGCATGGCTGCCGTGGATCCTGTGCGGGCTGCTCGCCTTCGGCTGGACCGGTTATGCGGTCAAGTCGTACCGGCCGGCGGCATCAAAGTCCAACGACGCAAACATCGACACGTCCGGGTCGGTCGCCAAGCCGTCGTCGTCCGATCCGGGCGCGATGGACAGCGTCGCCCTCGAAGTCAAAGGGTACCTGATTCCGACGCAGCAAATTTCGATCAGCCCGATCGACGTGGCCGGCCGCGTCGTCAAGTTGAACATCGAGGAGGGGATGTCGTTCAAGAAGGGGGACGTGCTGGCGGAAATCGACGGGACCCCCTACCAGGCGCAGCTCGCGGAGTCCAAGGCACAGGTCGCGGGGGCGAAAGCACGGCTGGCGGAGTTGATGGAAGGGAGCAGACCAGAGGAAAAGGCCCAGGCGCTTGCGGAGCTGGACGACGCCAAGGCGCAGCTCGAGCAATACCGACGTGAGTGGGTGCGGTTCGAGGGCCAGCGGACACTCTCCATCACGACCCGCGAATACGAGCAGGCGGAGGCCATCTACCTGTCGGGGAAGAAGCGGGTGGAGGCGAAGCAGAAGGCGTACGACCTGGTCATGCTCGGCCCGCGGCAGGAACGCAAGGACGCGGGCAGGGCCGAGTTGGATGCCGCGGAGGCCCGACTGAAACAATCCGAGTGGCGGCTGGAGAACTGCACCATCAAGTCGCCGGTCACCGGCGTGATCCTGACCAAGAAGGCGGAGATCGGCAGCCTGATCAACCCGGTCGTCGGCGGCGTGTCCACGAATCTGTGCGACGTCGCCGACCTGCGTCGGCTGGAAGTGGACCTGGAGGTGAACGAGCGCGACATCGCCAAGGTGCGGCTCGACCAGGTCTGCCGGATCAAGCCGGACGCGTTCCTGGACCGCACGTACGAGGGCTACGTCGAGCGGATGATGCCGATCGCCAACCGGGCCAAAAGCGTGGTCCCGGTGCGGATCAAGGTCGTGCCGCGGGATGACGAGACACAGGGCCAGTACCTCAAGCCGGAGATGGGCGTGACCGTGACGTTCGGCAACAAGACGGTGAGCCGCGAATACAAGGCCGAAGTGCGGCGGAAGCTGGACGACGATTCGGAAAAGTCGATCGCGCCGAAGAAATGAACGGCGAGCGTCGCGGCGTCAGCCGCACGATGATGTTCAGCAAAGTGCGGGGGGAATGTCTTCGCCCCAACGGGGCGGCCGACAATAGCCAGGGGCGCGTGCCCCTGGAAGAAGCGGAACAATGGATTGGTCCCGCCCCAACGGGGCGGCGCTTGAGACGTTGAAAGCGCCGCCCCGTTGGGGCGGAATGCAATGTTGATTGGGGGCTCCATTCCAGGGGCTCCGGCCCCTGGCTATTGTCGGACGCCCCTTTGGGGCGAAGGCATTGCCGCTTCGACGGTCGCGGACGAATCAAGTTGAGATCTTCGGGCGGCTTACGTCGCTCCGCTCGCCTGGGAGCTGTTGAATGGCATCCAGTCCACGCCCGCTGGTTCGTGTCCGCGAACTGTACAGGTCGTTCGTTCGCGGGACCGAGGAGATCCGCGTCCTCCAGAAACTGACGCTGGATGTCCCTGAGGGGGAGTTCCTCGCCCTCATGGGCCCGTCCGGGTCTGGCAAGACGACGCTGCTCAACCTGATCGCGGGCCTCGACACGCCGACCGGCGGCGACATATACGTCGGCGACGAGCACGTGTCCGCAATGTCCGAGAGCGAGCTGGCCCGGTGGCGGACCCGGAGCGTCGGGTTCATCTTCCAGTTCTATTACTTGCTCCCGGTCCTCACCGCGTACGAGAACGTCGAGCTGCCGCTCTTGCTCTTGCCCATGACCAAGGAGCAAAGGCGCAAGCAGGTCCTGACCGCCCTCGACCTCGTGAACCTGCGCGACCGGATGAACCACCGTCCGGCGATGCTCTCCGGCGGTCAGCAGCAGCGGGTCGGCATCGCCCGGGCGATTGTCACCGACCCGGCCCTGATCGTCGCGGATGAGCCGACCGGCGACCTGGACACCAAGTCGGCGGCCGAAGTTCTCAGCATCATGCAGATCCTCTGCACGCAGCTCAACAAGACGATCATCATGGTGACGCACGACCCACACGCAGCGGAGCGGGCGACGCGGGTGCTGCACCTGGAGAAGGGCAGGCTGGTTGAAGACGATTCGCGGACGGCGGAACTGGCGAAGCGCGAACAGGCCGCCGTCTCGTAGCCGCAAGCTGCCAGCTTGCGGCAGTCACAAGCTGGCAGCTTGTGACTACGGGAGAGCATCATGTCCGGAATGGGTCTCGAAACGTCCCTCGTCGAGACGGGCGCCGCCCTGCTCGGGATTCTGTTGCGCCTGGTCGTGATCGCGATCATCGCGGGGGTACTGACCCTTCCGCTCTTCTATGGCGTACTGGCGCTCAAGGTCGCGTGGTTCTGGGCGTGCGACGTCACCTCGGGTCGGGCAGTGCGGCGCGCGGCGGCCGCGGCTCTCAAATACGGACTGCCGGCGCTCAGCCTGGTCGCGACGATCTTGAGCCTCGGCTATTTCGGCGCGTTCGACTACCCGAATCGGCTCGCCACCGGGTTGCCGCGCAACAAGATGGGGCCGACTCAGCAGGCGGTGAAGGAACGTGTCGACAAGGCAATGCGGTGGTATGGCGAGTTCAAGAACCCCGCACTGCCGCAAGACGTTCCCATCGTCTGGGCCCGGTGCCCGGAGACGGCCCGTGAACTGGTGAAGCTGAACGCCGAAGAATTGAAGCCACCGCCGCCGCCGCCCTTCGAAAAGATGTTCCCCCCTTCGGAAGGCGGCGGCGGCCCCCCGCCCGGAATGGCCGGCCCGCCGGAGACCCCCGACGCCGTCACCGCCCGTGTCAAAGAGATTATTCGAAAAGCGCAGGATGGATCGCTTTACTCCGAATCGCCGGCCGGCGAAATTACCAAGGAAGAAATTCGCGCGGCGGACGACGTCTACGATCGGGCGGTGAAGGACAGCAAGGCGACGCAGGACAAGACGGTCGCACGGGCTCGCGGCATCAGCCTCTTCTTTCTCATGCTCGTCGGGCCGATCCCGCTCGCGGTATTCACCTCATCCCTGGTATTCGGCCGCCGCGGAGTCGTGCTGGTTCTGCGCAGCCTCATCCGGTCGTTGCTGCGAACTTCCCTCACCTATCTCGCGGTGTTCGTTTTGGTCTTCATTCTGTGCGCCGTCTGGTCGGTCCTGGACTTCCTGAGCGCGCTCACCGTCCAGAAAGACCAGAATCTGAAGGGGATCGTCACCGAGAAGTACCAGATCCCCAGCCAGATGAAGCCGAGCCACCTGCAGGGGATCAAGGACATGATCGCGGAGCTGCCCCCCGACCAGCGGCCCGACAATATCGACGACAACATCATGACCTGGGCGTTCGTCGGCGGGACCCTCGACCCGAACAAGCGAACGTTCCAGAATTCGCTGTTCTTTTTTGCCACCGAGCCCGAGAAGGTACTCAAGATGATGCCTGGGCTGGAGGACCTGACCGGGGAGGAGTTGGAACAGCTCAGAAAGGCGACGGCCGAGATGGAGCGTGAGCCGCGGGCCGTGGTGATCGGAGCGGAACGACTGCGCCAGCTCGGCAAGCGGGTCGGCGACCGCATGAAGCTGACCAGCATCAATTACAAGGACATCGAATTCGACTTCATCATTATCGCCGCGTTCCCGTCCGGCAGCCGGTGGGAGCAGAGCGCCGTGATGAACCGCAAGTACCTCGACAACGAGCTGGACGCGTACAAGGGCCGCAACGGCAAGGAGCACCCGCTCGCCGACAAGTGCATGAACCTGATCTGGATCCGGCTGCCGAACCCGAAGGCGTTCGACACGCTGTCGGAGAAAATGAGTGACCCGGGCAAGTTCTCGCCAGCGATCAAGATGGAAATCGAGTCGAGCGCGTACGCGAACTTCCTGTCGCCGTACAAGACGCTCGTTTCGTTCATGCGCTACGCCCTGGCGCCGGGCCTCTTGATCATCACCACGCTGGTCACGTCGCTGGTCATTGGGATCGGGGTGCGCGAGCGTCGGACGGAGATCGCGGTCTTGAAGGTGCTCGGCTTCCGGCCGTGGATGGTGCTCGGGCTGATCCTCGGCGAAGCATTACTCGTCGGCACGCTCAGCGGTTTTATGGCAACGGCCACCGCGTATTCGTTAGTCAACGCGCTGGGCGGGATTCCGCTGCCGATCGGGTTCTTCGGTAAATTCTTCATCCCGGAGGATGCCCTCTGGTGGGGCCCGGCCATCGGCGGGGTGACTTCGCTGATCGGCTCGGTATTGCCCTCGGTGTCCGCGTACCGGATCAAGGCGAGCCAGGTGTTTAGCCGGGTGACGTGAAGGTAAGCCGCGACGCGGACGCTTTGCGGAGCGGGGCGCGAAACGTGTGTCGCGCAGGGCGCTCGATTTTGTCCCCAGCATCTTCAGGTGGCGCTCTCCGCTCCGCAAAACCTCCGCGTCGCGGCTAACCACTGTGGGAGCATTTGAGGTTGAACGATGGGTATCGTGGCCGAAGCGAGAACGGTCGAGCGCCCCCCGGCGAGCGGGATTAGCCTGGGCAACGTCCTGGAACGGCTCGCCTGGGTTCCCCAGTTCTTCCTGGGCCTGTTGCCGCGGACCTGTCACCGCGGGCTCATGTGGCTCATCGGCCGTCGCCGGGATGAGGCGCAGGGCGGCTTGGTTCTCGGCCTGTCGATCGCAGCCCTCGTGCTCGGCTTGATTGGCTTCGCCATTTTGTTCAACATCGTTCTGGTTGTGCTGGCTGTCTGGGCGCACACGTTTCCGAAGCTGGTTCAGGCGCTCGCGTCGCACGGGATCATCGCCGAGGACTCGGGGTGGCTCAATCTGGCCCCCGCGGCAGCGGGCCTTCAGGCCGGATACGCGTTTGCGATTACCTATCTCACCGGGCTCTTGGTCCGCGCGCCCTACGAGGGGTTCGGCCGACCGTTTCGGGCGCTCCGCGGCGTCCTGTGGCTGCGTCAGGTGGTCGCCCGGATCGCTGGCCTCCTCTGCCTGATGGGACTGGGACTCTTGCCGCTCGCGTCGCTGCTCATGTTCCTGCCGCTCGTCATGCCGCAAGAAGCCGTACTCACGGACACCCTCCCCCCGGCGCGCACCCGGCTCAAGCGGGCGCTTCGGCGCGCGTTTGCGGTCGTCACCGGAGTCCTGGTCCTGCTCGCCTTGCTCACGTTTGGAATCCAGGTCGTCTCGTGGACTGGCCTGCACAGCGTCATGTATGCGAGCCTGGCCAAGCAGGTCTTGCCCGAGATCGTGCTCAACCGGCTTCCGGTGGCGCTCGTCGAGGGCTGGCCGTTCGTGCTGCTGGTCATGTACGCGACCGACTTCTTCCTGTTGTTCCTCATTGGCAAGGTGCCGCTGCAGTACAACCTGCGAAACCTCCGCGTCCGGTGGCTGACCACACTCATGACCGGGGTTGCATTCACCGTCGTGGTCTTCTTGCTCGTCCTCATGATGTCGTTCGTGGACAGCGTGAATCGGCTAACGGCCTCGACCGGGATACCGGGAAACGTGTTTGTCCTGTCCGAAGGGTCCACGGACGAGCTGTTCAGCAACCTGGGCTATGGGGACGTCGGGCGGCTGGAGCTGGAACAGGCGCTGACCGATCCGCAGGGGCGCCCGCTCAAGGTGCCGGTGGCGGTGAAGTCGCTCCCCGGCAAGGGCGGTCAGCCGCCGACCCGGCTCATCAGCAAGGAGACCTACTTCGTCATTAACCAGGAAATCGCCCGGCCGACGGGAGGCGGGCCAGCCCGGCGGTTCGTCCAGCTCCGCGGGATCGACGATGCCGAGGTCGCGGGCAAGGTGCACGGGATCACGCTGCTCAAGGGCGAGTGGTTCGGCCGGGAGGGCAGCGTCGTTTTGTCGGATGGGTCGACCGCGGTCCCGGCGGTGCTGGGGGAAGGGGCCGCGTCCGCGTTCGGGGCCGACTACGGGCGCGAGCGGCTGGACGTCGGCGATACCTTCCAGCTTGGCGACTTGCGCATGGTCATCGTGGGCGTCATGAAATCCGCCGGCAAGACGTTCGACTCGGAGACCTGGGCCACGAATGCCCGCGTCTCCAAGGCGTTCGGCAAGCAGGCGTTTACCACGGTCGTCATCCGCATCTCGGACGACAACCCGGACACGGTTGCCGACTCGGCCGAGACGTTCGCCTACCACCTGAGCAAGAACTTCGCCAACCCGCGGGTGCGGGCCGTGCCCGAGCCGCGGTACTACGAAGACCTGGCCCGGTCCAACTCCCAGCTCATGTTCATGGTCGTGGTCGTCGCCATCATCATGGCCCTGGGCGGCGTGATCGGCGTCATGCTGGTGATGTTTGCGGCGATCGCGCAGCGCATAAAGGATGTCGGTGTTATGCGGGTGGTGGGATACAAGCGCTGGCAGATCCTGGTCTCGTTCATGCTCGAGTCGCTGGCGATCGCCTTGCTCGGCGGCCTGATCGGCGTGTTATTGATCCTGTTGGTGGACGCTGCCGCGAGCGCATTCTGGGGCGGATTGACGGTCACCAGCACGGTCACGGGCGGGCAGGGGGGTGGCAAGACGGTCGTCACAAAACTGTTCTTCGGCTACGACATCGTGACGAGCGGGATCCTGTTCACGATTGTGATGGGCCGACTCGGCGGACTCCTGCCGAGCGTCGGGGCGATGCGGTTGGGGATTCTGGAGTCGTTGCGCTAGCAGTGAAAGCCGTGGGATAGGCTTCCAATCCTGTCCGCGCTGTGTGGACAGGATCGGAATCCTATCGCACAGAACCAAACCGCAAGACGCGTTCCTCGGACCGAACGTCGATCTTCAGTCCATCCAACGCCTCGGCGAAAGGCACCGCCCCTGGCGCATCCATCATCACTCCCACCACGTCTCCGCGGTTCAACACTGCCCTGGCCTCGTCCAGGACGGCCGCATTGACCGTCTTCGGCTCGAAGACGACGACATACCGGTCCACGGCAGAGCGAATCGCCCGGACTGCCGCCGGGTCCGTCGTCTCGATCCGCACAATGACGGGCCCGTCTCCAGGGACGCTCGCCAGTCCCTCCGGCGTGAAGCGCGGACCGAAGAGCGTCGTTTGAATCAGCGTAATTCCGCGCTCGGTCAAATCGCGCACCCGGCTGCGGAGAACCACGAGAACGCCGAATGTCATCAATCCCGCCCCAAAAAACAGGAACTGTGGCAGGGGACGCGCATCGTATTCCGCCTCCATCGGCTCACTGACCGGTCGTAGTTCGTAGTGTTCCACCTCGCCGATCTGGTAGTACTTCACCACGACCTCGTCGCCGACTTTCACGGACCGGTCAATCTCGATGTCCGGCGGCACCGGGCCCGACTTGCTTCCGAACAAGTGGTCCCAGACGTGCAGGCGCTTCTCCTGCGCCGTCGGTGGGTGGCCGACGGTCAGGTCGCCCACCTGGAAGTAGACGGGCCGGCCGCGGATCATTTCACGCTTTTCGAGCGTTCCTGTGGCCACACTGTCCGTGACCGGGACCTCCGGCAGAAACCCGGCCTTTTTGGTCCCCTTCACCAGCCCCGCGAACATGAGCGACGCAAGGATCGCGCCCGTGACGTTGATGAAGTTGCTCGTCGCCACCATGTCCCCCTTGCTGGTCTTGGGCGCGCGGTATTGCAGGAGGGTGAACAGGGGGACCAGGTAGAAGCCCGTGCAGATTCCGATCACGATGGTACACGTGACCAGACCGGGGATGTAGCCGAGCATGAAGCCCGCAAGCACGCAGCCGAAGATCATCCCCGCGGCGCCGATCGGCACCAGACCGAGTTCCACCTTGCGACCGGACAGCCAGCCGGCCAGCGGGCTGCCGAGGCCGACGCCAAGGGCCACCGTGCCGACGACGACGCTGGTCTTCAGTTCGTCCCACCGCGGATTCTGGCTTTCGCCGAACATGTACACGGTGGCGCGCATGAACGCGACGATGAACGTGAAGAACGCGATCCCGATGACCGCGAACGATAATGTCCGCGACGTCAGCAGGAGCTTGAGGTTGCGGTAAAGCGGCCCGTACAGGTAGCGAGGAAACACCAGACCCGGATTGGCGGCCGGCACCCACCGGATCAACAGAGAAGCCAGCGCGCCAACGAGCGCCAGGAAGAACAGGATGATGCCGATGTTCGCTTCGCGGCCAAGGAAGACGAATGAAAGGACTCCGCCGGACACCGTCCCGAGGATCACCGCCAGAAAGGACAAGGACTCCAATAGCCCATTACCGCGCGACAACAGGTGTGGCTGAAGCATTTCCGGCATGATGCCGTACTTGGCCGGGACGAAGAACGCGGAGTGGGTGCCCATGAGGAAGACGGTCGCCAGGACGACCCACGCCCCCGCGTGGCCGTGGCCGCCGCCGGTTCCGAGCCAGAACCCGAACAGGGCGATCGCGCAAATCCCCAGTTCGGCGAATTTCCACACGACGAGCGTGTTGCGTTTGCTGTACCGGTCGGACAGGTACCCCGCGAGTGTGCAGAAGAGGGCCCACGGCGCGTAAAAGAGGATCGGCATGAGCGCGATGGCCGTGTCTTCGTTCAGCGTGTGCGTGTTGATGGCGAAGAACATCGCCGACGCGTGGATGGCCTGGTCGTTGAATGCGGCGAGGAACTGAGCAGCCAGGAGGCCGGCGTAGGTGCGGGTTGCCAGGGTGTCGGCCGGGGCTAGACCGAGACCGGGGGAGGGCATGAGTTGCAGACTCGTATGTACGGGCGCGGAACTCCCCTAGTGTAGAGAGCCGGCAACGGTGTGACCGAACGAGCGTCCACCTCGACGAACGTGTCCCCGATTGTCGCCTTTCGCTCCGCGAAAGGCACTGTCGCGGATGAGAGCCGTGACCGGGCGACAAAGTCGCTTGCGTTCGCGATCCCCGCGGGATACGATCGTTGTTGACCCCTGCGGTGTTCGTGATCGGGCCGGTCATTTGCGGCGAACCGATAAAAACCCGTTGGGGGCCGACTCTAGAGCCATGCGGTGCTGCAGGCCCACCGCCCTTCCTTGCGAAGGGGCCGAGTGGTGATCCAAATATCCGTGCGGCAGGCCCCCACTTCAATGACGGGTTCCCCAAAAGCGTCCCACACGGCACAGGTGGGGGTCATTTTTCTTTTCCCATCAGCCATTCCCTCGTCGGAACAATTCTCAACTCTCAAATATCAAGATTCGTTGAAACGTTCTTGCGGCTGGTCCCAACCTGTTGACCCTTTTGGGGTTTACGCCCGCGGTGATATTTTCGTGTAGAAAGGTGTTGACAGCTGCTTAGCGGAGGCTAATATCTCGCAATCGACAGTCGCCCTATTCGCCCCAACCGGTCCATGGGACTCCGAATGCCTGATCGCAAGACCATCGACGAGCGTGCATACAGCGCCCGTCCGACTTGCCAGAGCGTAGCGGCCCAGTGGTGGCGTCACCAGTCTCGCACGCCGCCCGGTCCCGCCCGCACCACGGTGGTGCGGGCGCTCGAGTAACCCTCAATTTTTCGCTTCGATCCCACACCGCCGGCAGCACGAGCAGCCGGCACGCAGCACAGCCCACGCCGACGGTCCGATTACCGTTGCGCCGCGGGCAGCTTACGGGCCGCGCGACTACCGCCGGCCGGGTCACCCGGGGCAGGGACGCCCCAGGCAGTCGCCACGATGCGCGTGGGTCGGGGCGGCGCAAGCCGCCCCCTGCGACCCGGCCGGCAGGGCCTCTGGGGTTCGAGTGCCAGGGATGCCTCGGGCCTCCGTGGAGGCCCACGCTACCGGATAGGATGCTGGTAGCGTGGGCCGCTTTCAATTCCACCCCTTCCCTTCTCTGGAACCCGAACCGCCGCGGCCTTATCCTCATCTGAATAGGTACGCCCCGCCCGCGACCCGGATTCCGTCTCCATGCCCGCCGATCTCCTCAGCCTGGCGAAAGAACGCGTCGTCATCCTGGACGGCGCCATGGGCACCGGTCTGCACCGGTACAAGCCGACCGACACCGACTGGGGGAATTCGCCGACGGGCAAGTCGCTCATGAACCTGTCGGATGTCCTCGTATACACGCGTCCGGAATGGATCCGCGAGATTCACCGCGGCTTCTTCGAGGTCGGCTGCGACGGAATCGAGACAAACACCTTCAACGCCAACGCCATCGGTCTCGCCGAGTTCGGTATGGCCGACCAGCTGGAAGAGATCAACCGGCGGAATATCCGCCTGGCACGCGAAGTCGCAAGCGAGTTTGTCACACCCGGCCGGCCGCGATTCGTGATCGGCAGCGTCGGCCCTGGCACGAAGATGCCGTCGCTGACTGACCCGGCGATCTACATCGACTTCGATCGCCTGGCTGACGCCTACCGCCCGCAACTCCGCGTCATGATCGAGGAGCGCGTGGACGCGATCCTGATCGAGACTTGCTTCGACATCCTTCAGGCCAAGTGCGTCGCAATCACCGCCATCGAGGAGATGAAACGAATCGGGCTCCGGTTGCCTCTGATGGTGCAACTGACCATCATCGACGCGAACAAGAAAATGCTCCCCGGCACGGATATCCCCGCCGGCCTGGTCGCTCTCGACCCGATCGACGAGATCGACGTCATCGGCATGAACTGCGGCGTCGGCCCGGACCTGATGAACGAAGACATCCGGCACTTGAGCCGGCACAGCCGCCGGTTGCTGAGCGTCCTGCCGAATGCCGGGCTGCCCGAAACTCGCGGCGACGAGACCTTTTACCCCCTGGACCCGCCCGGACTGGCGCAATGGATGGACCGGTTCGTCCTGGAGTACGGGGCCAACATCGTCGGCGGCTGTTGCGGGACCACGCCGGCGCACCTCAAAGCCGTCGTCGATCGCATCGGCGGCAAAAAGCCGGCGCCGCGGAATCCGCAGTACATTGCCGCCGTGGCAAGCTTGCAGTCGGCCCAGGAACTCAATGTCGAACCGCGGCCGCTCCTCGTCGGCGAGCGGACCAACACCAACGGCTCCAGGAAGTTCAAGCAGCACCTCGAAAAGGACGACTGGCACGGCCTGGTCGAGATGGCCAAGGAGCAGGAGCGCGAGGGGGTCCACGTCCTCGACGTCTGTGTGGACTACGTCGGCCGCGACGGCGTCCGCGACATGAAAGAAGTCATCAAGCGCTACAACGAGGTTCTGACTCGGCCGATCATGCTCGACAGTACCGAGGTGCCGGTCATCGAGGCGGGGCTCAAGCTGTGCAGCGGCAAGGCCATCATCAACTCGATCAACCTGGAGGACGGCCGCAAGACACTCGACCCCAAGACGAAGCTCGCCAAGAAGTATGGTGCTGCGCTCGTCGCGCTGACCATCGACGAAAAGGGCCAGGCCGACACGGCGGAGTGGAAGTTTGAAGTCGCGAAGCGGATCTACGATATCGTCGTCCACGAGTACGGCATCCCGCCGTCGGACCTGCTCTTTGACACGCTCGTCTTCCCCGTTTCCACCGGTCAGGAACAAACCCGCAAGAGCGCGATCGCGACCTTTGAGGCGATCCGGCTCATCAAGCAGAAGCTGCCCGGTGCCTTGACCCATTTGGGCCTCAGCAACTGCTCATTCGGATTGAGTCCGTACACGCGGCAGGTGCTCAACAGCGTTTACCTGCACCATGCCCTGGAATACGGATTGGACTCCGCGATCCTGCACGCGGCCAAGATCATGCCGCTGGCGAGCATCGACGGGAAGGGCAAGGAACTCTGCCGCCGGCTCCTGTTCGACGAGCGCACGTTCGACTCCGCTGGGAACTGTGTCGAGGACCCGCTGCAGCTTTTGATCGAGCATTATGCGGACAAGAAAGCCGAGTCGAAGAAAAGCCAGTCGCTCGGCGACACTGTCGAGGAGCGGCTCCGGCAGGCGATCATTCAGGGCCGCCGCGAAACCCTCATCGCCGACCTGGACGCGGCCCGCGAGCGCTACTCGCCCATCGACATCATCAACAAGATCCTCCTCGACGGCATGAAGGTAGTCGGCGACCTGTTCGGCTCCGGCCAGATGCAGCTCCCGTTCGTGCTGCAATCGGCCGAGGTGATGAAGGGCGCGGTCGCCTATCTCGAGCAGTTCATGGAGAAGGTCGCTGGGGCGGAGAAGGGGAAGATCGTCCTGGCGACGGTGAAGGGCGATGTTCACGACATCGGCAAGAACCTGGTGGACATCATCCTGTCGAACAACGGGTACAAGGTCTACAACCTCGGGATCAAGCAGCCGATCGACGCCATGATCAAGGCGTACGAAGACCACGGGGCGGATGCGATCGGCATGAGCGGACTGCTGGTCAAGTCGACGGTCGTGATGAAGGAGGACCTGCTCGCCCTCAACGAACGCGGGCTGGAACCGCCGGTGATTCTCGGCGGTGCGGCGCTCACCCGGCGGTACGTCGAGCAAGACCTGACGGCCCTCTATCGTGGGCCGCTGTTCTATGGCGAGGATGCGTTCGGTGGCTTGCACATTATGGATCGACTCATGGCCGATAAGCGCCTCCTGGCGACCGGGAGTCGCGGGGCCGCCGGGTTGGTCAGCTCGCGCAAGCCATCCAAGGAATCAGCGCCGGCCCGGCTCGGCAAACCGGCCGATGCCTGCTGTCCGGTGCACGCGCCGCGGCCGCTGCCCGAGCGTTCGCCGACATTGCGCGCCGCTCCGGATGTCCCGGCCGCCCCGTTCTGGGGCAGCGAGATCGTTACCGACATTCGCATGCAGGACGTGTTCCGGTACCTGAACGAGCGGACGCTCTTCAGCACGCAGTGGCAATTCCGGCGGACCAATGTCCGCCCGGCGGAATACGAGCGGCAGATGCGCGAGATTGCCTACCCCGCACTCGAGCGGCTCAAGGCCCTCTGTCTCCAAGAGAACTTGCTCCGGCCCGCGGTTGTGTACGGCTTCTTCCCGGTTGCGAGCGACGGCAACGATGTCGTCGTGTTTCAGGCCGATGGCCGCACCGAGCGCGAGCGCTTCACATTCCCGCGACAGGACCACGGCGATTACCTCTGCCTCAGCGACTACTTCCGCCCGGGCACTGGGCAGGCGACCGATGTGGCCGCATTCACGGCGGTGACCATGGGGCCTGACGTCAGCCGCCGGGCAAAGGAGTGGTTCGAGAGCGACCGGTATTCGGACTACCTGTATCTGCATGGCCTCGGCGTCGAAGCCGCCGAAGCGCTGGCCGAGTACTTCCACAAGCGCGTGCGCGAGGAATGGGGCATTGCCGCTGACGATTCGCCGGTCATTCAAAAGCTCTTCAAAAAGCACTACCGTGGCTGCCGGTATTCGTTCGGCTACCCGGCGTGCCCAAACCTGGAGGACCAGGCCAGGTTGTTCCGACTTCTGGAACCCGAGCGCATTGGCCTTCATCTGAGCGAGCAATTCCAGCTTGAACCCGAACAGTCCACGACGGCCCTGGTGGTTCATCACCCGGACGCGAAATACTTCAATGTGACGCGTTCCAGCGGCTGCAATCCGGACTGATGGCCGGGTTGGTATTCTTCGGTCCCTGAGGCGCGCATGAAATTAGAGTGCCTCACCGATGGGTCGCCCGACTGCCCGCTCCTCCGGCTGTATGACTTCACTTCGGCCGAGGCGAGGCAATTGCTCGCTGCCGTGGCCGATCTGGCGTCCGGAACCGCGGAGCGGATCGAGGTCCACCGGCTGTCGTTCGTCGAGTCAATCGGCGGGTGCCGGCTCAGGCTGGTTCGGAAGTCGTGGGATCACGCGGTTTTGCAAGTGGGCCCGTCAGTGTTCGAGTGCGGCCTCACCGACGGCACCTGGGACAAGGTGGCCGGTGTGCTCGAGCCGTTCGCTGGGAGCGCCGGCGGGTATCAATGGCTGGCAGGCTCGCCCGGGGAGGCTGCCCTGTTACTGTCAGCGTCCGGGACGTGGTAGTTGTGCCAATCCAGACTTCGCCTAACCGCGCGGGCGTTTTTAGGCCTTTCAGTCTAGCTCTCCGCGCCCGACGGGGAGGTCGGGTAGCTGTTAGTCCGACGCGCAAACGACGTGCTGGGACTTCTCCCTTGCTTCGCATCGGGCTCCGCAGTTCGGAATTGGCAAGAAAGTTCCGACCCGCGTCGCATCCGCGTTCTATCCTTCCCCTGTCCCCACGCCCCGACAACCTCGCCCCGGTGGCCGCGTCGCCGTTAATGACTTCCCCCAACGTCATGATCCGGCTATGCGGGCTGGTGGTCCAGTACGGGGCCTTCCGCGCGGTCGATGAGCTCGACCTGGAGCTGTTTCGCGGCGAGCTCTTCGGCCTGCTCGGGCCGAACGGGGCCGGCAAGAGCACAACGGTCCGCGTCCTCATCGGACAACGGCGGGCCGACGCCGGCGCGGTGACCGTCGGCGGGTTCGACGTGGCTCG
>AR_comb_assmDRAFT_10271547_pt1 | contig 18041 bp, 18 predicted proteins | sample ArasoioldDNA_FD_10543 | JGI IMG/M metagenome (IMG submission 10543) | reverse complement strand
ATCGCGAATCTCGCATCACGCATCAGGAGTTATGAATGAAACAAAAAACACATCGCGGAGCGGCAAAACGCTTCAAGAAGACCAAATCTGGAAAGATTAAGCGCGCATCCGCAAACAAGCGTCACATTCTCACTAAGAAGTCGCCGAAAAGAAAACGGCATCTGAAGCACGGGAAAATTCTTAATGCAGCAGAGACTCCGAAAGTGAAACGGATGTTGCCATACGCTTGATTTCGTTACTGCAGTGGTCTCGCAGTAAATGTTATAAGGTGATAGAAAATGCCAAGAGTAAAACGTGGAAATAAACGGAGACAAAAACGGAAAAAGTTATTAGACCTTGCTTCCGGTTACCGTTTAACCAAGGGAAAACTTTATCGTGCGGCGCGTGAAGCTGTCCAAAAAGGATTAGCTTATGCGTATCGTGACCGCCGGAATAAGAAACGCGATTTTCGTAGTTTGTGGATAATTCGCATTAACGCTGAAGCCAGAAAACACGAAATTTCTTATAGCCGTCTGATCGCTGGCCTTAAAAAGGCAGGCATCAACCTCAACCGCAAGATGCTGGCCGAGATTGCAGTATCTGATGCATCCGGTTTTGCTCATCTTGCGCAGATCGCTAAGACTGCGTAGTCATCCACATTCCAAACTGGGGCAAGCTTGCCTTGCCCCGATGGTGGATGCGTGAAAAAATCTTCCAATGAATATTCCCGAACTCTCTAAAGAATTCCAGCAGCGTTTGAATTCAATTCAAACCACAGCTGATTTGGAAGAATTGCGCAATCAGTATCTTGGGCGCAAGAGGGGAATCATCACTTCACTTTTGAAAGATTTACCAGGTTTGCCGGCGGAGCAAAGGGGTTCAGCCGGAAAAGAAATTAATGAATTCAAAAGAGTTGTGGAAGAAGCGATCGATAAGAGAACTGCTGAATTAGCATCGCCATCCGCAGATAACAAGATCGATTGGAGTTTGCCTGGAAAAGAATATTGGGTTGGTGCGACGCATCCATTAACACAAGTTCGTCGGATGATTGAAGAAATTTTTCGCGAGATGGGATATGCAATCGCGGAGGGTCCGGAAATTGAAACTGATTTCAATAATTTTGCCGCTTTAAATTTTCCTCCGGATCATCCTGCGCGTGATATGCAAGATACGTTGTTTGTTGAATCGACTTCAGAACCGCTGATGTTGCGAACTCACACTTCGCCTGTGCAGATCCGTACCATGCTTTCAAGCAAACCGCCCGTACGCATTCTTTGTCCGGGACGTGTTTATCGTAAAGATGAAATTGATGCGACGCATTCACCAATATTTCATCAGATGGAAGGATTGGCGGTAGATGATCACATCACATTCGCGGATTTAAAAGGCTCCTTGCATCATTTTGCAAAAAGACTTTTTGGTTCAGAAGTAAAAGTCCAATTCAGACCCAGCTTCTTCCCTTTTACAGAACCCAGCGCCGAAATGGATTGTTCCTGCGTGAATTGCAAAGGCAATGGCTGCAATGTTTGCAAACAGACCGGTTGGCTGGAAATTTTGGGGTCAGGCATGGTGCATCCAAATGTTTTGGAAGCCGTTGGCTATGATTCTGAAAAATATTCCGGATTTGCCTTCGGCATGGGAATTGAGCGGATTGCAATTTTGTTCTATGACATTCCCGATATCCGCCTCTTTTATAACAACGACCTCCGTTTTCTATCGCAATTCAGAGTCATCGCATGAAAGTTAGCTACCACTGGCTCGAACAAATTAGCGGCGTAGAAGCGGATCTGGATACTTTAATCACCAAGCTCACTAATATTGGGTTGAAGCTTGAAGATAAGAAATCAGTTGGAAATGATATTTCGCTGGATCTGGAAATCACCGTAAATCGGCCGGATTGCCTTAGCCATTATGGGGTTGCGCGTGAAATCGTCACCGCATTTCAGTTGCCTCCAATCGTATATCCTGAGATTCACCCCGATATTCCGATTCATGTTCGGGAAACCACCGGCAATTATGAAGATCTCACCATCATCCTGGAAAATCCAGAATTATGTCCGCGATACTGCGGACAAGTTCTGACCAATGTTAAAGTAGGCCCCTCTCCTGATTGGCTTCGAGCGCGGCTTGACGCCTGCGATATCCGTAGTATCAACAACGTAGTAGATATAACCAATTATGTAATGTTTGAGCTGGGGCAACCCTTGCATGCATTTGACTACGATAAGCTTGCCGGCAAAACAATTCGAGTGCGTCGTGCGAAGAATGAGAAGCTGGTAATGATTGATGGCAAAGAAAGACAACTCACCGAATCGATGCTGGTAATTGCCGATGCTGAAAAGCCTCAGGGAGTTGGTGGTGTGATGGGGGGCAAAGAATCAGAAGTTTCCGAAAGCACAATCAATGTGTTGTTAGAAAGTGCTTATTTTGTTCCATCAACAATCCGCCAAACCAGAAAATCATTAGATCTTTCCACTGATGCCTCCTTTCGATTCGAGCGCGGAGTAGATCCATTACTTCAAGATGTTGCCATTCGAAGAGCTGCCCTGCTGTTAGAACAAATCGCCGGCGCGAAAGTTCATTCGGTGCTGGATGTTAATGTGATGCAAACCAAACAGCATCAAATCAAATTGAGACCGGAGCGCATTCAACGAATCTTAGGCGAACCGGTTCAGCAAGATTTTAGCGAAACGGTCCTGACATCTTTAGGATTCGCACAAGAAGAAAAGAATGTCTGGACTGTCCCCTCTTTTCGTGTAGACATAATCCGGGAAATTGATCTGATAGAAGAAATCGCGCGGCATTTTGGTTACAACAATTTTGCAAGCACGCTTCCTGAAGGCGGAATCAAATACCAGGAAGATTATCCTACTTACTGGTTAGAGCGCGCAGTTTCGCAATTTTTGCAAGGAGCCCGCGTTGATGAAGCTGTGACGCTTTCGTTTGTGAATCAATCTTCTCCATTCATCAAACCGGAGAAACGGATTCACATTCTAAATCCGATTTCTGAAACTGCGAACGAGTTGAGGAATTCGTTGATTCCCGGTTTGTTGGAATCGATTGATCTGAATTTGCGCCATCGAAATCGTGATGTACGTCTTTTCGAAGTTGGTCACACATTTCATACCGGTGGCGAGAAAGTCAAATTAGGGATTGCAGTTATCGGTGATTATCAAGATTTAAAGGGAATTGTGGAAGGTACGTTCGCTGCCCTTCAATATCCAACACCTGAAGTGAAAGATGGAAAAATTCTGGTGAACGAAATCGCACTCGGCGAAATCAATCAATATAATATTGAAGGAAATACGATTCATACTGGGGAACTATCGCTCTCTGATTTGCTACAAATTCCGAAAACAAAAACAAAATACAAGCCAATAATTCCGTATCCACCGATTGAGCGTGATCTTACATTTGTAATTGATGAACAAATTCAGTATTCAAAAATGGAAGATGTCTTCAGTCAGCTTGCGATTTCAGAAATTCGATCATTCAAGTTGATTGATCGATACAAAGGAAAAAATACAGAACCAAACAAAGTAAATCTTACATTCCGGATTATTTTTCAATCAGAAAATCGCACTCTTCTTTCAGAGGAAGTAGATGCTCTTTGTGCTAAAATAGTGACCGAATTTGCTGGATCTTTCGGCGCAGAACTCAGGAAATAAGTTAGATTTTACCGCGGACTTTGCGATCTTGCGGTAAAGAAAGAAATCACCACAAAGAAGGAAAAGGGAAACCATGGACTTTCAACAATTGGAAGTACTCGAAGATAGAATCAAAAAATTAATTTCAAGCGTAAAAGTTCTTCAATCAGAAAACGATAATTTGAAAAAAAGGAACGAAGATTCCGAAAAAACGATCCGTCAATTGAAACAAGATCTTGAAAAATGGTCTAAATCAGCGGCAGAGCATGAAACAATGCAGGATCAAATTCATTCGCTTCAACAGGAGCGAGAAGAAGTCCGCGGAAAAATTGAACGCCTGATCTCCCACCTCGAAGATATCGAAAATAAACTATAAACGATAGGGCACTAACAAACATTGTTCGCTCATCTTGGTTTATTATCGCAAGCTCGGCCTCAACAACTTCCCCGGAGTCTGCGATAATACATTGTAGGACTCGCGGGGAGAATGAAAGAAAACGATCCACAATCTTCACATCAGACCACTGTTGTCCCACGGAAACAATCGCCCATTCCGGAAGAAATTCCTTCCCAAGAAATTTCATTTGATGGATGGGACCGATATCAAGTCAGCGATTTTCTTGGTCAAGGAGCAACTTCGAAAGTCTTTAAAGCCATTGATCCTTCTTTGAAACGGAAAGTCGCGCTCAAATTCATCATAGAAAGAGACTCCGGAACCGAAAAGCGTTTCATTCGCGAAGCAAGAGCTCAAGCTCAAATTGAGAATCCTCATGTTTGCAAGATTCATGAAGTTGGAACTTTTTCAGGAAAACATTACATTGCGATGCAATTCATTGAAGGAGACACTCTGGCAGTTGCTGCCGAAAGCATGAGTGTGGAACAAAAGGTCCTGGTAATAAAGCAAGTTGCGGAGGCAGTTCATTGCGCGCACCGGATCGGAATTATTCATCGGGATTTAAAACCATCAAACGTTATGGTGGAAAAAACCGATGCAGGTTGGCATCCTTATGTCCTTGATTTTGGTTTAGCGCGGGAAACTGCAACAGAAGGAGCAACAGTAACTGGTCTGGTGTTTGGAACGCCAGCATTCATGCCACCTGAGCAGGCATGGGGTGATTCACAGAAGATCGACAGACGCAGCGACGTGTACAGTCTTGGCGCAACGCTTTATTACATATTCACCCATAGGGCGCCATATATCGGTGATACTATGGCAGTAATATTACAATTATCGCAGCAAGATCCGCTGCCAGTCAGAAAAGTTGCTCCGGAAGTGCCCCGAGATCTAGAAACGATTATCATGAAATGCCTCGATCGCAATCCTGATCGTAGATATGATTCAGCGAAAGCTCTAGCTGAAGATCTTGAACGGTATTTGAATGGCGATTCCATTCAAGCGCGGCCTGCAACCTGGAGCTACAAGTTTCAAAAGAAAATCCGGAAACATAAGACCGTTGCCGCAATTCTTGCTACATCCAGTCTCCTGGTAATGGTCCTGGGCGGCATTGGACTTTTTTCATGGTGGCGCGCCGGGCAACAGATTAAAGTTGCGCGAGAATTTGCACAAACCGTGGAAAACATGGAATCCAGAATGCGGATTGCGCGGATGGCTCCATTACACAATTTGAATACGGATAAAAAACTAATAGAGCAAAAAATTGCATCAATCCGCCAACGTATTCAAGAAACCGGTTCAATTGCAGAAGGTCCAGGCTTCTACGCAGTTGGCAGAGGTTTTATGGAGCTTTCAAACTACGACCAAGCACAAGAATCTTTGCAAAAAGCCTGGAATCTCGGATATCGGACACCGGAAAATACATTTGCGCTTGGCTTCACATACGGACAACTTTATCAGGAGAAATTGGAAGCTGCCCATCGCATTGAAAATGTTGTTCAAAAAGAGGCGAACATCAAAGAAATTAAAATTAAATACCGCCAACCGGCTTTAGACTATTTACGAAAAAGTAAAGGCCTTGAACCTGCGCTTCAAGAGTATGTTGCAGGTTTAATCGCGCTCTATGAAGAGAATTATTCTGAAGCTTTGAACAAGGCTAAAAGCGCACAGCAAAAATCATGGTGGCTGTTTGAAGCAGGAAAACTGGAAGCGGATGTTCGAATGGCTCTGGGATTAAAAGATTATGGCCGGGGGAATTATGAAACAGCGGCAAGATATTACGCGGAAGCAGGAAAAGCTTACAATGATGCAATCAAAATTGCCCGCAGCGAACCTTCCTTATATGAAGGTGATTGTTGGAGATGGCTTCAAACCATGATTCTGGAAATTTCTCGTGGCGGCTCACCAAGAGAACCGATGGATAAAGGTATATCAGCCTGCGATGCGGCGTTAAAAATAAACCCTGAAAGCAGCCTAGGCTATAGCAGAAAAGCGCAAATGTGGTGGAGATGGGGTGATGAACAATTTTACCGCGGAGAATATTCGGAAGAGCCGGTTAATAATGCAATAACTTTTGCAAATACCGCACTGCAAAAAGATCCAAATGATTTTTACACCTATTTCGAATTAGGCAATGCATACGAATTAAAAGCAGAAATTGAAAATTCCAACAGAAAAAATCCAAATAGTTATCACTACAAAGCAATTGAGTATTTGAAAGCGGCAGCAAAAATCCGGCCGGAACACTATTCCTCTTACAACAATATCGCAGTTTCGTTAATGGCACTGGCAAGGTATGACATCGCTAATCATGCCGACCCGCGATCCAAACTGAAGGAAGCAATTGCTTATGCTAACAAATGCATAGAGAGGGCTCCAGAATGGGTTGGCGGACACAACACATTAGGTAACATCTACATTATTCTTGAAGGCTATGAAAGGAAACGTGGACTTGATTGTGAGCCCTCATTAAAACAAGCGATCATCTCACTGACAAAAGCACATCAGGCCAGCTCTAAACATCCTGCTCCCCTTTTGAACCTGGCAACTGCGTACGTAGACTATTCAACCTATCAATTGAATCGCGGATTCAATCCGGAAGATTTCGCGAATCGTGCGTTTGAAAATGCAAAAAAGTGTGTGGAACTTGGAGGGGAATCGTATGCAATTTGTCATGCCGTGATGGGCTCCGCTTTGTTGAATGAAGCAAAATTCAGGATTCTTAATGGTAGGGATCCGGAAGATCTACTGCAAAAGCCAATTCAACATTCATCCAAGACCCTGGAATCAGGATCTAATGAAGAGACTCTTGCTTACAGCACTTTAATCGATACCTATCATACATATGCTGAATATAGGATTCAGAAAAAAATGGATCCATCGGGCATGATAAATAAAGCACGGATATTGCAGAAAAAGGCAGCAGCAGAGTTTTCTGATTCTGATCTACAACTCTGGGAATCATCAATTGAAATTCTTGCCGGAAGATGGCAACTCCAAATCGGGCAATCTCCGATGAGTTATCTAGCCAAAGCTGAACTCACTGCAAGTCGCTTGTTGAAACAGAATCCGAATGATGCGGATGTTTATGCAGCGCTCGCCGAAATTTCCGAAATTCAAGCAGAATGGTTGAATCATCAAAACAAAGCGATCGAAGATGTTGTGAATAATGGATTGAACAATGCACAAAAAGCACTTGAATTAAATCCGTCACTTGCTGAAACGCAGGCAACTATTGGAAAGCTTCATTGGCTAAACTCTAAGCGCCAGCAAAACTCCAAAGAGTTAGCAATTGATTCATTACATAAAGCAATCAGCTTGAACAAAAATTTAGAAGCCAAGTACCTACCTCTGATTCAGCAAATCCAAAAGTAATAGCCCGCTTCCGTGTTACCATAAATTCAGGGGGTAGACGCACCTTTGATTCACCTCGTAGCCCATTGTAACGAACGGAAAATTCATTTCTCTTTACCCGATGATGGCAGCGAAATTACGGCTGGGTCAATGCCTGAAAATGTTATTTATCTCCCTTACAAAGGAATCTCCCGCCGCCATTTTTCAATAACAAAAGAGATGAACGGATGGGTCTTACACGATCTTGGAAGCACAAATGGAACAGTGCTGAATGGAAAGTTGATCGACTCAGACTCCATAAAAGTTGGAGATGTTATCGAAGCGGGAGCAATTACAATTCGTGTTGAACGTGCCCCTTCTGAGGTCGAAGCCATCAGGTTTTCGGATAATAAAGTAAAGATTGATCCGTTTGAAACGGATCGATTGGGGCAGGTTGATGTAGGGGTCGAAGAAATTCCATTTTCATTTCCAAAATTGAAATTACCTTCTGAAATGGTTTTAGGCAAATCGCCAGCGATGATGGAGATTTACAAGAAGCTTCATTCCATTTCTGATAGCACTCTTAACATCTTATTTTTAGGGGAAACCGGCACGGGCAAAGATTTCCTTTCACGAATGGTTCATCTTTCAAGCAGAAGAGCAGGCGCTCCGTTTGTAGCGGTAAATTGTGCAGCTTTACCATCAGAACTTTTTGAGGCCGAGTTGTTTGGAATCGGTGATCGGGTTGCGACCAATGTCAGTCAACGAAAAGGGAAAATTGCTGCAGCGGAAGGTGGCACCTTATTTTTAGATGAGCTAGGTTCGTTTCCAATTGGATTACAGGCCAAGATTTTGCGGGCAATTGAAGACAAAACAATTACACCCCTTGGAGAAAATAAACAGTTTCCTGTTGATTTTAGAGTTGTGAGTGCCACGAATGAAGATCCGCAGGAGTTAATACGGACAGGCAAACTTCGAGAAGATCTTTATCATAGACTCGCTGCTGCTGAAATTCAGGTTCCTCCACTACGTGAGCGAAAAGAAGATCTAGAAATATTGATCCCTGCCCTGCTTCATCAAATATCTGTAAAGGAAAATAAAAAACTTTCCGGTATTACAAAACGTTTGATGGTATTGCTGATTAATTATTCTTATCCAGGAAATATTCGGGAATTAATGAACATTCTTAAAGCAATGGTGGCTTTATCGCATCCCGGGGAAGTTCTTGATATCCATCTTGTTCCTGAAAAATTATTGTCAGACGGTTATGATCGACCTGAGCCTAATGATGATGAAAATTCTGATCTTAGAACCAGCGTTGATGAATTTACAAGAAAATTGATCCTTCGGGCGCTCAAACGGAATGATGGAAATATTGGCAAAGCTGCAGCTCAACTTAAAATGACAACGTTTGGATTACGCAAAGCAATGAAACGTCTTGGAATTACATCCGACCAATAAAACATCACACCATCGATACGAAATTGCCTATTGGCAGCATCGCAATGCAAAGTATTTTTGGAGAGTGGTGAATAAGTTATGGAAGTACGGGAAATTCGGTCTTAAATTTTGAGGTCTTGTCAAATGATGCATGACTTTGCCAAAGTCGGAAAAGTGATAAAATTACTTTGTCATGGATACAAAAGTACAGGTTGAAATTTATGGTCAGCCTTATTTTATAAAGGCTGGTGAATCGGACCCCGACTATATTAAAAACGTTGCTCAATATGTGGATTTAAAGATGCGAGAAATTGCATCGACGATCCCTACAGTAGATTCTTTAAAAATTGCAGTTTTAGCCGCACTGAATATTACAGACGAGTTTTTACAACTCAAACAGCATAACCAGGATGTGGACCGGGAATTTGAGCGACGCACGGAACAAATGAAACAGATTTTGGATTCGATATAGACCCGAAACGGGCAAAAGCCTGTTCCGGTTATGGAAAATTGACAAAGTTATGTTCCCAAAAAGCTCCCCTGCTAAGTTCGTGTTGGTAACGGGATTCTTGAACCAACATATCAAGAATCGGGAGCCTAAGTCAGATTATGGTGAGCATGCCTCTGTGTTGAGGAAGCCTGAAGTAATCGCTGGGCACCCACCTGACTTGTTCAGGTTCAATAACCTGCCGCACGGCAGTGCGGGGGAGCTTATATTCCTGCCTCGATCTAACCCACCACAGCCTTTGAACAAGGGGCAGTAACTGCAGTTCGCCTTTTGGCGAACTTCTTTGCCTCCTCCTTCTTAAAATGGGAGGTGACGAGTGGCATATGCGATTTATGCAGCCATTCTCATCATAACGGGGGCCGTTTTAATTACCGTCTGGTTCTTAATTAAGAAAAAGACGATTAATGCCATGATCGCCCGTGCTGAATTACATGCTCAGCAACTTGCAGAAGATTCTGCAAGATATGCTGAAACAATTCAGCGTGAAGCGAACCTGGAAGCGAAAGATAAGTTTTATTCGCTAAAAAACGACCTCGAAAAACAGCTACAAACAAAAAGACAAGAACTGCAAACGCTTGAAAGGCGTTTGCATCAGAAAGAAGAAAATCTGGAACGGAAGGTTGTGTTCTTAGAAACTAAGGAACGTGAGCTTTCGACAAAAGAACATAGTTGGGAGACCCGCGAAAAGGAATTACAGGAAGCGCGAAAGCGCGCTGATCTGGTGATTGTTGAACAAAAACGAACGTTGGAAAGGATCGCAGGACTTTCAACAGAAGAAGCGCGCCGGATGCTGACTAAAAATATGGAAACAGAAGCACGTCATGAAGCGGCGGTGATGGTGCGTAAGATCGAAGAAGAAGCTCGCGAACAAGGCAAGAATTTTGCCCGTGACATCATCGTACAAGCGATTCAACGAACGGCTGCTGAAAACGTAATTGAAACTTGCGTGTCAGTTGTTCCTCTTCCCAGTGATGATTTGAAAGGCCGGATCATTGGTCGTGAAGGTAGAAATATCCGGGCGTTAGAAATGGCAACCGGCGTCGATTTAATTGTTGATGACACTCCTGAAGCGATTCTGCTTTCAGCTTTCGATGGATTCCGCCGTGAAGTTGCAAAAGTTTCAATTCAAAGATTAATTTCTGATGGCAGGATCCATCCGGCGCGAATTGAAGAGATTGTTGAAAAAACGCGACAGGATTTGGAAGAACAAGTCTTGCGTGATGGTCAAGATGCAGCAGTAGAACTGGAACTTCACGATATCCATCCTGAGATTTTGAAACTTTTAGGTCGCTTGAGATATCGAACGAGTTATGGTCAGAATTGTTTGAATCATTCCAAAGAAGTTGCCTTGCTTTGCTCCTTAATGGCTTCTGAAATTGGAGCGAATCAACAGGTTGCAAAACGCGCCGGACTTTTGCACGACATCGGTAAGGCTGTGGATAAAGAAGCTGGAGGCACTCATCTAGAATGGAGTATCGATTATGCGAAGCGTTACGGTGAAACACCGGAAGTAGTTCATGCCATTGCTTGCCATCATCTCGATATTCCATTTGAAACTCCAGAAGCATTTCTGGTGCAAGCAGGCGATACAATTTCTGCTGCACGTCCCGGTGCGCGTCGCGAGATTCTTGAGAGTTACATCCAGCGATTAGAAAAGTTGGAAAAAATTGCTGATTCATTTCAGGGTGTTCAGAAAGCTTATGCCTTGCAAGCTGGCCGCGAAATACGCATTCTTGTAGATTCCGCTCGTATTGGTGATCGCGAAGCAATCTGGCTATCGAAAGATATTGCACGCAAAATCGAATCAGAATTGCAGTACCCGGGGCAGATCAAGGTAACGGTCATTCGCGAGATGCGGGCAGTAGATTTCGCAAAGTAATTTCATCGCTAGGAGAAGGTTGATTGAACGTATTAATGATTGGCGACATTGTTGCCAAACCAGGAAGAAAGCTTGTTGAAATGCATCTTCCATCTTTGATTGAGCAACACAAACTAGACTTCGTTGTAGCCAATGTTGAAAACATTGCACACGGTTTTGGAGTCACTCCGGAAACGGCGGATGAACTTCTCAGAATGGGAGCGGATGTACTTACATCCGGAAATCACATCTGGGACAAAAAAGAAATTATTGAGTACATCCAAAGTGAAAATCGATTGCTGCGTCCGGCGAATTATCCGAAAATCGCACCCGGCAGAGGGCACGTTGTTGTTCGCAACAGAAAAGGATTAAAAGTTGGCGTACTGAATGTTCAGGGAAGAATTTTCATGGGTCCTTCTGAAGATCCATTTTCAATTGCTCAGGAGTTAGTTGAACAAATGCGTAAAGAAACGCCACTCATTCTTGTTGATATGCACGGCGAAGCATCTTCAGAAAAACAAGCGATGGGCTGGTTCCTGGATGGCAAAGTTACTGCGGTTTGCGGTACGCACACGCACGTTCCTACTGCAGATCAGCGGATTCTTCCAGCTGGTACTGCATATGTAACAGATATTGGAATGACAGGTCCGTATGATTCGATTATTGGAGTTGAGAAAGAGCAGATCATTCAAAAATTTCTTGATCAGATTCCAACACGATTTGAACCGGCGAAAGAAAATCCAATATTGCAATCGATGTTAATTGAGGTTGATGAAAATTCAGGCCTCGCTCAAACAATTCAGCGGATTACGGTGCGGGGAGAAGATTAATGCAACAACGTTCTTTATTTGGGAGCGAACGTTCCTCTGCCCAAAAAGCAACTCCGCAACCAGCATCTACAGCAGCACCAGAGAGTCAACGGACGACCGCTCTTCCGAATCAAAAGATTTACACCGTAACTGAACTGAATGCTGAGTTCCGATTTTTAATGGAAAGCACCTATCCATCAGTTTGGGTTGAAGGGGAAATTTCAAATTTCACTTTAGCAACTTCCGGCCATTTTTATTTTTCATTGAAAGACAATACTGCACAGCTGAAAAGTGTAATGTGGAAATCGGCACATCGTTTTATGAGATGGCGTCCGAAAAATGGAATGAAAGTTTTAGTGCACGGGAAAGTAACGGTCTATGAACCGCGTGGTGAATATCAAATCGATGTCATTCAAATTGTGCCTCATGGCAAAGGCGATTTGTTTGCCGCTTTTGAGCAGTTGAAAGAAAAATTACAGACAGAAGGATTATTTGATCCGAAACGGAAGCGGCCAATTCCGATGCTTCCGAAAAAAATTGGAATCGTAACATCGCGACAGGGCGCAGTAATTCGCGACATTCTTAACGTTTTAAATCGCCGTTATGTGAACATGCACGTGCTGCTTTATCCCGCAAAAGTTCAAGGTGAAGAAGCTGCACCAGAGATTGTTCAAGGCATCAAAGTACTGAATCGATTTCGAGACATTGATGTTTTGATCGTTGCGCGGGGCGGAGGTTCATTAGAAGATTTATGGCCTTTCAATGAAGAAATGGTTGCACGAGCAATTGTCACTTCCAGAATTCCAGTAATTTCAGCAGTCGGCCATGAAACCGATACAACCATTGCGGATTTTGTTGCGGATTTGCGTGCACCTACACCATCAGCTGCAGCGGAATTAGTAGTTGCAAAGAAGGAAGAGCTTGCGGAAAGATTGGTAAATTGTTCAAAGCGCATTAGCAGTGATGTGCGTACCAGAATTTTGTCGATGAAACACAAGACACAAAATCTTGCACAGCATCGAGTTTTATCCGGCATACCTCACAAAGTGAAAACACTGCAACAACGCGTTGATGATTGTGAACATCGGCTGCGTACTGGTCTGACCCGTTATGATCAAATTGTCACAAAACGATTTTTAGTAACCGGACAAAAATTAAGTGCGAGTCAATTACTGCATTTGATTGAGGTAAAACGATCGAAGTTATCCAAAGTATTAACAGACATGAGAAATGTCCTGGAAAATCGTAATCATTTAAGGAAGAATGCATTGTCGCGTTGTGCAGGAAAACTGGATTCATTGAGTCCGCTGGCGGTTTTGGAAAGAGGTTATAGCATTGCGATGCATGAAGATGGTGAAATTTTAAAATACAGTTCGCAAACTGCGCCTGGCAAAAATGTTCGTGTCCGTTTGCATCGCGGCCGCTTAATATGCCGGGTGACGGAGGTTGAAAATGAGTGAGAAACAAGAACAAGATCCGGTTTCATTTGAAGCGGCGCTGAAGGAATTGGAAGGAATTGTAAAACAACTTGAAACTGGCGAAGCAAAGTTAGAAGAATCGCTGCAATTATTTGAACGCGGTATCCGCTTGTCGCGGTTCTGCTCGCAAAAATTGGAAGAAGCTGAAAAGAAAATTGAAATGCTTGTCAAAGATTCCCGCGGCGAATACACCGCCGTCCCCTTCGAACCAGAGGACCGTTAAGTTGAACTTTACTATTCTCGCCGGGCATCCCGCATCTCGCATCACGTATCTGAGTTCCCATGCTTCCTGAACGCTTTTCCGATTTTGCGCGAATGGTCAATGCTGAGCTTGAACTTCGCGTACCACAAGAGTCGATACCACCTGATCCGATTCATCGCGCGATTCGATACAGCTTATTTGCAGGCGGAAAAAGACTTCGCCCAATTCTTTGTCTTGCATCATGCGAATCGCTAAATGCAAATCCTGAAATTGTGTTATCGATTGCCGCGGCGATTGAAATGATTCACACATATTCCCTGGTTCATGATGATCTTCCATGCATGGACAATGATGACATCAGACGCGGACAACCAACCAATCACAAAGTATTCGGAGAAGCGATTGCCGTTTTAACCGGCGATGCATTATTGACAATGGCTATGGAAGTTTTGTCCGCCAGTTCTTATCAGCCAGCGATTCGAAGCCGCCTCGTCAACATGTTAGCCAAAGCAGCTGGGACATACGGAATGATCGGCGGACAGGTTATAGACATGACTAGCTCCAATACCATATTGACTCAGCAACAGCTTGAAAATCTTCATTCAATGAAAACTGCAGCATTAATCAGATTTTCTTGCATGGCATCTCCAGTAGCATTGGAATCCGGTTCCGAAGTAGAAGAAGCTTTTGGAGAATACGGAAATTTCATTGGGCTCGCTTTCCAAATTGTGGATGACATTCTTGATATTGAAGGCACAACTGAAACGCTTGGAAAAACTGCTGGCAAAGATCGTAAAAATCAAAAAGTAACTTATCCTTCATTAATCGGAATCGAAAAAAGCCGCGAGCTTGCAAAAGACTTTATTGATCGAGCGTGCAATATCATATCGCCGCATGATCGACACCACTATCTGCGTGCTCTTGCCCGCCATATTTTGGAACGTGAAAAATAAAATCCGGATCGATCAGCTATTAGTAAAACGTGGTTTGTTAGAAAGCAGAGAAACGGCACAACGATTGATCCTGGCTCGAAAAATCCTGGTGAATGGTCTACCGGCCGAAAAAGCAAGTCAAAACGTTGCAGAAGATGCATCGATCGAAGTTATCGAAGGCTTGAAGTATGTAAGCCGCGGTGGACTAAAGTTAGAAGCAGCGTTGGATGCATTTGCTGTTGACATAAAAGATCGAATTGCCCTTGATATCGGGGCCTCAACCGGGGGCTTTACCGATTGTTTGCTTCAGAGAGGTGCAAAACGTGTTTATGCTGTGGATGTTGGGTACGGACAACTCGCATGGAAACTTCGCGAAGATCCGCGAGTGAAAGTTATAGAACGAACAAATGCGCGATATTTAACTGTTGATCAATTTGCAGATCCGATCGATATCGCAGTTGTTGATGTTTCATTCATCAGTGTGTTGAAGATTCTTCACCCTTTGATCAACATTACCCAGGAAGCGATAATTTTATTGAAACCACAATTTGAAGCTGGTCCTGATGATGTACCGCGCGGAGGAGTGATCCGTGATCCAGCTGTCCATCGTAAAGTACTGACACATTTTTATCGAAATTTGGAAAGCTGGAAAGTAGCTGGGGTTATAGAATCCCCGATTGCCGGTGCGAGTGGAAATCATGAGTTTCTTGTACACTTAAGAAGAACAGATTTTGAAGGTGTATCAGAATTCGAATTTGAAAAGCGGATTGAGGAATTAACAAATTGAGCTTTCCTTACAGAACTGTGGGCATCGTAGCTAAGCCTCATTCTCCCGGTCTGGAAGAATTGATGCAGAACATTGTTGATTGGATGAAGAAGCAGAATTCCAAACTGTTATCGCCGAACGAAAGTCCATCGTTTGCAGGTGTGCAATCAGTAAGCAAAGAAGAATTTTTGAAAGACGTCGAAATGATTATGGTTCTGGGTGGCGATGGAACTTTCTTAGGAGCAGGAAGATTATCACTGCAAAGAAATATTCCATTGTTAGGTATAAATCTTGGACGTCTTGGATTTTTAACTGAGATCGCAGTTCAGGAATTATTTCCGGTCTTGGAACGGATCCGTGAAGGGCAAATTATTTTAGAATCACGCGATGTACTGCAAGTAAGAGTGAAGAGTAACAACGAAATCCTTTTTGAAGATCACGTAATCAATGATGCTGTGATTTCAAAAACTTCGATTGCGCGATTGTTGGAAATTGAAACCCGAGTGAATGGAAATTTTCTGGCGTTATTTAAAGCCGATGGTTTGATCATATCTACACCAACCGGTTCCACAGCTTATTCACTTGCGGCAGGCGGACCGATCGTATTTCCTACGATGGATGCAATCATCATGACTCCGATTTGTCCGCATAGTCTGAATCAGCGGCCATTGGTAATTCCGGACACTGCTACGGTATCAGTCCACGTTCAAACGTCTCCAACAAATTCTAGTGTGACACTTGATGGAAAGATTGCGCGCGAGTTGGAAAAGGACGAATATGTTGAGATTGGCCGCAGCCCCTTTACCATAAACATCATCAAATCCCCATTCATGTCCTACTTCGATATTCTGAAGAGCAAACTTCGCTGGGCCGAAAGTTAACCTTTTTTTCAACACCAAGACATAAAGACCCTAAGATTCACTAGATATTTTTTCATATTCCTTCGTACTTACTAATAGACGTAAGCAATATGGACATCGCTCGGTTGTTAATCATTCTTCGAAAAGTTGTTGTTCTTATCGTTATTGCCATTATTCCAATAGCCATCTCGAATTTAAACCTTTCGCTCCAACGTAAAGATCAAATGGAAAATTTGGCTAACATGCGTGCAATTGGCACGGCTATCGAAGCTTATGCAGTTGATCATCAATCATATCCACCTGGCAATTCAACCGTTCAAGAAATAAGCCACTATCTCGAGCCAACATATATTAAGCAGACTCCTACGAAGGACACCTGGGGAAATTTCTTTCTTTACAACTCAACCGAAGATGGTCAGTCCTACACAATCACCAGCTATGGAAAAGATCACAAACCGGACTCGCCAGGCAACTATAGAGGTGTAATCACCAGATTTACCAACGATATAACGTTTAGTCAGGGAAGCTTTGTAGCATTTCCCGAAGGAATATGAGGGTAAGTACGGAGGCGGCGGTGCCGCTTCAAACCTTCGAAGCTGCAATCTGTATATTGATGGCAGCAATTGCGCTTATAGTGATCTCAATTTACCCAAACATACAAAATGCAATCAACATAGGAAAACAAAGAAGAATGATGGCTGATATTAGAGCCATCGGTGGGGCGGTGGAATCATATCGTGAAGATTTCAAGGTTTATCCTGCAGGAAAAACTGCAGTAGAAAAAATCCGCAAAGAACTTGAAGCATACCTGGACGAAGAACTTCCTGTGAAAGATGAATGGGGCAATCAATATATGTATATTTCCGACGGTTTGGCGTCCTACACAATTATGAGTTTTGGAGAAAACAGAGCACAGGATGGGCCAACAACTTATCAAGGCTTAGTTACTAGCTTTTCAAATGACATCGTTTACAGCAATGGTGCTTTCGTTTCTTTTCCAGAGACAATTGAATAATTGTACATTAGTATCTCGTTACTTTGTGTTGAAATCAGATCTGAATTTCAATCTGAAATCTGAAATTTGAAATCTGAAATCAGGAATGGAGGATTTCTTCCTCTTTGGCTTTGGCTACATCATTCAGTTTCTTGATGTATTCATCATGAAGTTTTTGGATGGTATCTAAACCTTTTTTTTCTTCATCCTGGGAGATTTGTTTATTTTTCTCCATCTTCTTCAATTCTTCATTACCGTGGCGTCTGATTTGTCGGATTTCATTGTGACCATGTTCGGTCACTTTCCCGACATGTTTTGCCAATTGCTGGCGGCGTTCTTCGGTGAGTGGCGGAATAGGGATGCGAATAATTTTGCCATCATTTGCAGGATTTAATCCCAGATCACTTTTACGAATCGATTTTTCGATTTCACCAATAATGCTGACATCATACGGTTTCACTGTAATCAAATTCGCTTCAGGAGTATTTAAAGCACCAACCTGATTCAACGGTGTCGGCGTTCCATAATATTCAACCGTGATTCCATCTAACAAACTTAAAGAAGCCTTCCCGGTTCGAACTCCTGAAAGTTCTTTACGGTGCGCTTCAACCGCTGAATCCATCTTTCTTCGCAGATCTTTTACGAGTGCTTCGTACATACTTCACCCCTTTATCAATGATCCGATTCTTTCACCACATATAACAGCTTTAATATTTCCTTTCTTTTTTAAATTAAATACTATAATCGGCATACTGTTGTCCATGCACAAAGAAATTGCGGTTGAATCCATTACCTTCAATTGTTTGCTTAACACATCCATGTAATTCAACTCATGAAACAT
>AR_comb_assmDRAFT_10051651_pt1 | contig 18052 bp, 12 predicted proteins | sample ArasoioldDNA_FD_10543 | JGI IMG/M metagenome (IMG submission 10543) | reverse complement strand
GATGAGCAAAGTCCTCTTTTAGGATTTACAGCCGAGGACATGAAGGCAGCCGACTTAGAAGTATATGTTTTGGTACGGGGATTCAATGATGTGTATTCCAATACGGTGCTACAACGCACCTCCTATACTTATAATGAAATAAAAATAAATCGCAGATTTGTTCATATGTACCAGGAAACCGAAAACGGAACAATATTGGAATTGCAGAAACTTAACAAGTTTGTGGGGCAGGATTAAAGACTTTATAAAAAAGGAAATTCAGGCCCATTTATACTTTTTTGTACAAATTGATTTGTACCTTTGCCCGATGAAACCGGAAGTAGCCCAAATGAATAAAAATGAAACTCCAGGTCCGGAAGCCCACAGTCCCAGGAGCTATCGCGATCGGGACCAGGATCGCGATAATGATCTCAGCACCATAGAAGAAACGGTCCTAAGTGATTACAAATACGGTTTTGTAACTGATATTGAGGCAGATGAAGCTCCAAAAGGGTTAAATGAAGATATTATTCGATTTATCTCTGCGAAAAAGAACGAGCCGGAATGGATGCTTGAATGGCGCTTAAAAGCCTACCGCCACTGGGTCCGCATTTCCGCTGAAGAACCCCAGTGGGCGAACATAGATTATCCGCGCATTAATTACCAGGACATAATTTATTATTCGGCCCCAAAGCAAAAAGTCAATCCCAAGAACCTGAATGAAATTGATCCGGAATTAAGAAGAACGTTTGAGAAACTGGGCATTTCCCTGGACGAGCAAAAGCGATTGACCGGTGTGGCGGTGGATGCCGTGATCGATAGTATTTCCATTGGAACCACTTTTAAAGAACAACTAGGCGAACTGGGTATAATTTTCTGTTCCATAAGCGAAGCCATCCAGGAACATCCCGAGCTGGTAAGAAAATATTTAAGCTCTGTCGTTCCTATCACCGACAATTATTTTGCTTCACTTAATTCAGCCGTATTTAGTGACGGCTCTTTTTGCTATATTCCAAAAGGTGTTCGTTGCCCGATGGAACTGAGCACTTATTTCCGCATAAACGCGGAAAATACCGGCCAGTTTGAAAGAACGCTCATCATAGCCGAAGAAGGCAGTTACGTCAGCTATCTTGAAGGCTGTACAGCGCCCATGCGTGACGAAAATCAGTTGCACGCAGCAGTGGTTGAATTGATCGCGCTGGATAATGCAGAAATAAAATACTCAACGGTTCAGAACTGGTACCCTGGTGATAAAGAAGGCAACGGGGGCATTTACAATTTCGTTACCAAGCGAGGTATTTGCCAGGGGAAAAATTCAAAGATTTCATGGACACAGGTGGAAACAGGTTCTGCCATTACCTGGAAATATCCGAGCGTGATTTTGAAAGGTGATAATTCGGTGGGTGAGTTCTATTCTGTTGCGGTGACAAATAATCACCAACAGGCCGATACGGGTACTAAGATGCATCATCTCGGGAAAAACACCAAGAGCCGTATTGTATCCAAAGGGATTTCTGCTGGGTTTAGCAATAATAGTTACCGGGGCTTAGTGCATGTGAGCAAGAAGGCAGACAATGCCCGCAACTTTTCACAATGCGATTCTCTATTACTCGGTGATAAATGCGGGGCACACACCTTTCCATATATTGAAGTAAAAAATACCTCGTCGATTGTAGAGCACGAAGCCACGACTTCCAAGATCGGGGAGGATCAGATATTCTATTGCAATCAACGTGGCATTGATACAGAAACCGCTGTGGCATTAATTGTAAATGGTTTTGCACGGGAGGTCATGAACCAGCTGCCAATGGAGTTTGCAGTGGAAGCACAGAAACTGCTGGCAATTAGTTTGGAGGGCAGCGTTGGATAGTGAATTGTCAATAGTGAATATTGACCCGTTCACAACTCACCATTCACAATTCACAAGAAAAATTAGAGTGACTTAAAATAAAAAATAAACATGCTGAAGATTCGCAACTTATATGCAGGAATTGAAGAGAACCTCCTGCCTACCGGACAGGCAGGAAAAATTTTAAATGGGATCGATCTTGAAATAAAGGCGGGAGAGGTACATGCCATCATGGGGCCCAATGGCTCCGGTAAAAGTACCCTGGCTTCCGTCTTAGCTGGCAGGAAAAACTATGAAGTATCCGAAGGCACGGTTGATTTTCTTGGAAGAGATCTTTTAGAAATGTCACCGGAAGAAAGGGCGGGCGAAGGTTTGTTTCTTGCCTTTCAATACCCTGTTGAAATTCCCGGCTTGTCGACTACCAATTTCATAAAGACGGCGGTGAATGAGATCCGCAAATATCGCGGACAAGATCCATTGGATGCGGTGGCTTTTCTGAAACTGATGAAAGAAAAGATGGCTTTAATGAATATTGATCAGTCTTTGCTCAGCCGCTCCCTGAATGAGGGATTCTCCGGCGGCGAGAAAAAAAGAAATGAAATTTTCCAGATGGCGATGCTGCAACCTAAGCTGGCCATACTTGATGAAACCGATTCAGGCTTGGATATTGATGCCATCCGAATTGTCGCCAACGGTGTAAATAAATTGAGAAGCAAAGACAACGCAGTATTAGTAGTTACTCACTATCAACGTTTGCTCAATTATATCGTTCCCGATTTTGTACACGTGCTCTATAATGGACGTATTGTAAAATCAGGGACAAAAGAACTGGCATTTGAACTGGAAGAAAAAGGATATGACTTTATAAAGAATGAGGTGAACGAAGAAGTGAGCCAATGATCAATGTTGAATGATAGAGTTGAATTCATAATTCATAACTCTCAACTCATAATTAAAAAAATGAACACGATAGAATATTTTAAAGAACGTTTTGATCAATTACAGAGAGAGAATTCGGATAGCGGCTTGAAGTTTATTCGCCAAAAAGCATTTGATTCTTTCACCCGGCTTGGGATTCCTGTCCGGCATGAAGAATGGAAATATACGCGCATCAGTAGCCTTTTCAATAAAGAATATAATTTCCCGGCAAGTGAAATAACTACATCCATTTCCTGGGCAGATCTTGATACTCTTCGCTTACCCGGTCATGAACAAGCCAATGAATTAGTATTTGTGAATGGAATATTTTCTTTTCCTCTTTCAACTATTCGCTCAAATCAATTGCTGGTGATGTCTTTGGAAGAAGCGGCGACGGGCGAATACAGTGATTTTGTTACGAAACATCTTGGCCATAGCAGTAAATATCTGAAGGATGGTATTAATGCACTTAATACAGCATTTGTAAAAGATGGAGTTTTTATTTATGTCAGAAAAGGACAGATCATTGAACATCCGGTTTACATCTATAACATAACTGATGCAAGAAAGGGTAATGTCCTGGCGCAGCCGCGCAGCCTAGTTTATGTGAGTGAAAATGCGCAGTTACAGTTAGTAGAAACTTATTCAACGCTTGGCTTAGACGAGAGCTTTACTAACCAGGTAATGGAAATAATTGTTGAAAAAGATGCACGGGCGGAATATTATAAAATTCAAAATGATGCTGCTCATACTAACCAGGTAACTACGACTCATATTCGCCAAATTGGAAAAAGTTATACCCATACCGTGACCATTTCACTTGATGGCGGCTTGGTTCGCAATAACCTGAATCTTGTATTGGATGCGGAACATTGTGAAGGACACTTGTATGGCTTGTATTTGCAAAAGGGCCAAAGCCACGTTGATAACCATACGGTCGTTGATAATGTAAAACCAAACTGCTTCAGCAACGAATTGTACAAGGGTATTATAGATGATAGTGCAACTGGAGTTTTCAACGGAAAGATATTTGTTCAGCCACAGGCACAAAAGACAAATGCCTATCAATCCAACAAAAATATTTTGCTTTCTGACAATGCCAGTGTAAATACCAAACCGCAACTTGAAATTTTTGCCGATGATGTGAAGTGTTCACATGGTTGTACGGTTGGCCGGTTGAATGACGAGGGTTTATTTTACCTGCAGTCACGGGGCATTAGCGAAAAGATTGCGAAATCGTTGCTGCTTCATGCGTTTGCAGTTGATGTGCTCGAACACATAAGACCAGAACCGATACGTGAATATGTAGATAAGCTAATCTCCGAACGTTTAGAATGTGATTTGACATGATTGAACCAGTAAGTATACAAAAGGGTTTGGATATTTATGCCATTCGTCAACAGTTCCCAATACTCACCCGGGAAGTGAAGGGGAAGCCATTGATCTATTTTGACAATGCGGCCACCTCGCAAAAACCCCGGGTGGTAATTGATGCGTTGGTACATTACTACACCCATTATAACGCGAATGTGCATCGTGGTATTCATACGCTTGCTGAGGAAGCAACCCAGGCTATGGAAAAGAGCCGTGATGCCGCCAAGGAGTACATTAATGCAGAATCAAGAGAGCAAATCATTTTTACAAGAGGCACAACGGAGGGAATTAACTTAGTGGCTTACACCTGGGGAAGACAAAACATTAAGGCGGGAGATGAGATCATCATTTCTTCTCTCGAACATCACTCCAACATTGTTCCCTGGCAAATTTTATGCGAGGAAAAAGGAGCATCGTTGAAAATTATTCCGATAAGTGACAAAGGGGAGCTATTAATTCATGAATATAAAAGCCTGCTGGGTCCTAAGACCAAATTGGTTGCTGTAAACCATGCGTCGAATGCACTGGGAACAATCAATCCTGTCAAAGAAATTGTTGAGGCAGCGCACGGGGTGGGTGCCGTTGTTTTGATAGACGGTGCACAGTCAGCCGTGCATCTGGATATTGATGTGCAGGATATGGATTGTGATTTCTTTGTTCTTTCGAGCCATAAAATGTATGGACCAACAGGTGTGGGCGTGTTATACGGCAAAGAAAAATTACTTGAGGCCATGCCGCCATTCCAGGGCGGTGGGGAGATGATCAAGGAAGTGACATTTGAAAAAACCACCTACAACGATCTTCCGTACAAATATGAAGCGGGCACTCCAAATATTGCTGATATTATTGCATTCAAAGCGGCTGTAGAGTTTTTAAACCAGCTTGGAAAAGCAAACATCAGGAAGCACGAAGAAGAGCTTCTGAAATATGCAACAAAAAAGCTCAAGGAAATTCCCGGACTCAGGATTATTGGTGAAGCTGATGAAAAATTAAGTGTAATCTCTTTTGTCGTCGACGGCCTTCATCCGCAGGATATAGGAATCTTATTGGATAACCGGGGCATCGCAGTCAGAACGGGACATCATTGTACGCAGCCACTAATGAATTGTTTTGGAATATCCGGAACGGTGCGAGCGTCATTTGCAGTTTACAATACAGAAGAAGAAATTGATGAATTAGTGATTGGATTACAGAAAGCAATAAAAATGCTTTTATAGATATTTATAGGATTAATGAGTGATTATAAAACAATAGAAGAAATAGAACAGGAGATCGTAGAAGAGTTTTCATTGTTCGATTCCTGGGATGATAAATATGAATACATTATTGATCTCGGGAAAAAGTTGGCACCGCTGGATAATAAATATAAAATGGATGAAAACAGGGTGAGGGGTTGCCAATCAACGGTGTACTTAGTCTCGGATTATAAAGATGGAAAGGTTTATTACAAAGCAGAAAGTGACGCGGTGATTGTAAAAGGATTGATCAGCATGTTGATAAGAGTTTTGTCGGGGCAAAAGCCAGATAACATTGTAAATGCAACATTAAATTTTATTAAAGAGATTGGGATGATGACGCACCTCGCACAAACACGGTCCAACGGATTGCTTGCAATGGTAAAACAAATGAAAAATTTTGCGCTGGCTTATAAAATTAAAAATACGGAAACGGTATAGCAATGGATACAGGGGCATTGAAACAAAAAGTTATTGAAAAGCTGCAAACCATTTATGATCCGGAGATACCGGTGAATATTTATGAGTTGGGATTGGTTTATGAAGTAAATGTTTTGCCGATAAATAATGTACAGGTCGTAATGACACTGACGGCGCCAAGCTGTCCCGCTGCTCAATCACTGCCCGTTGAAGTGGATCAGAAACTGAGAGAAATTGAAGGAGTCAATGATGTACACGTGGCTGTAACCTGGACTCCGCCGTGGGACAAAAGCATGATGAGCGAAGCGGCGCAGCTTGAATTAGGAATGTTATAAACTTAAATAAAATATATGGGACAGATAAGCTTAAAAAGTTTGATGAACAATTCGGCACCCACTTATCCGGCCGAGGTAGCTCAGCCTTTCAGGGATGAATTGACAGGTATAAATTTCCTGGAATTGCTAACCCCTGCAGACGTAGATGCTGCTTTGAATAAGCAGGATGATAAAGTTATTCTTGTTGTGCTCAACTCGGTTTGCGGGTGCGCTGCGCGCAGTGCAAGGCCCGGAACGATCTTTTCTTTGCTGAATGAGGCAGTGCCTGATGAATATACTACGGTGTTCGCCGGCATGGAGAAGGAAGCGGTAGACCATTTTCGCACGAAATATCTGGATGGATTAACGCCTTCTTCTCCCAATATTGCTTTATTCAAAAACGGCCAGTTATTGCATATACACGAACGGCACCAGGTTGAAGGAAAAACGGCCGGGCAAATTTCGCAGGAATTGGCAGCAGCTTATGATAAGGTGTGCAGCAAGAGAAAATCACCGGAAGAAATTCAAGGTTTAAAAAACTATTTGGTAAAGACCTACCAGGTGGACATGGAATCCTTAAACGCATTTTAATTTATGAAAGTAACCGCACAGGAAGAATATGGGCTGAGGATATTGCTGCGTATTGCCGGTTGTAAGGATGCTGACGGAATGAGCATTCCGCAACTGAGCGAAGCGGAAGGAATAACTCCTCATTATGTGGCTAAGCTAGCCCGTGTTTTAAGACTGGAAGGGTTTATTAACAGCACTCCCGGCTATAAGGGCGGCTACATCCTGGCCAAGCCTGCAAAAGAAATCATTATCAATGATGTGCTGAAAGGTCTTGGCGGCGCTTTGTATGATAAGAAATTTTGCGGAACACACACTGGAAGCTTAAATCTTTGTGTGAATTCGATCGATTGTTCTTCCCGTTCGCTTTGGAAAATGATTCAATTTACTGTTGATCAGCTGTTGAATAAGATTACTCTTGCTGACCTCCTGAGTCAGGAGAAAGAATCAGGAAAAATCTTGGAACAAATACTCGACCACACCAACAGTGATGTATCGGTGAAATGAGGTAAAAGAACAGAAAAAATAAGAATTGAAACAACGATTTAGATTCTCCAACTAACTCACCGATACACACGATCATTGAACTCCTAAAATCTTTATTGCTTCAGCGCTAAAAGTTTTACGTCTGCTGCTGCTGGTGCTATGCCAAAAGAAGTTAATAATAGGATAACCCTTTAAAATGTCAGCCAGGGCATTTAAATTATTTTTCGTAGAGAAATTGCTTCGCACTAACGCTAACTCCGTCGCCAACCAAATTCAGTTGTTATCAGGGTCCTAACCAGACCAATCAAAAAAATTACGGCTATATGAGAAAAAAATTAACCTCAGTTTCCCGTTTACCTCTAAAATGTAAAGGGAATCAATTGGCATTTCTTCTGGTTTTCCAATTCGCGGTATTTATAAATGGTTATTCACAATCAGTAGCAGTTAAAGGAGTTGTGCAAGACGAAAAGGGGTCAGTTTTAGCTGGCGCTACTGTTGCGGTAAAGGGTACTGTTTCATCGGTTGTCACAGACAATGCAGGCAAATATTCTATTGCGGCGCCGGGTGCTCAGTCTGTGTTAGTTTTTTCATTTATAAATTATACAACTATTGAAGAAACAGTAGGGCAGCGCAGTTCCATTAATGTTACTATGTCTGCTTCTGCAACTAATCTTGAAGATGTGGTGGTGGTAGGTTATGGTACACAGCGTAAAGCTGAGTTGACTGGTTCCGTTTCTTCATTGAGAGGCGACAAAATAAGAGAAATGCCTGTGATAACCGTGGAGCAGGCCATACAAGGACGCATGGCGGGAGTGCAGGTGCAGCAAACATCAGGTCAGCCGGGTGCAGGTATTAGTTTAAGGGTACGCGGTGTTACTTCAATAGCTGGCGGAAATGAACCATTGTACGTAATTGACGGGCTTCCGCAATTCAACGATGATGTACGGGGTGTTAATGGATTAGCTACTATCAATCCCTCTGATATTGAATCTATAGAAGTGTTGAAAGATGCGTCAGCTACGGCAATCTATGGGTCGAGAGGTGCAAACGGTGTGGTGATGATTACAACTAAATCGGGTAAGACAGGTCAGGCACGTGTGACGTTTGAAAGTTCTGTGGGTTTTCAACAAGTACGCAAAAAGCTTGACTTAATGAGTGGTGCAGAGTATGTGGATTTTTCTAAACGTTACTATACTAATTCAAATCTTGCTCTTCCTGCTGATCTGGCCAATTTTACGCCAGCGGTAAATACCGATTGGCAGGATGAAGTTTTTCGTACCGGGATTCTTACCAATAATAATTTAAGTATTTCAGGAGGTACCGACCGCACACATTATTTTGTATCGGGTGGCTTTACCGATCAACAGGGAATTGTGACGAATAGCGGTTACAATCGCGGTTCCCTTCGTCTGAATCTTGATGGTAGACTGAGCGACCGTTTCAGTATCCTTTCACATTTTATTTTCTCACGCGCAGTACAAGATGGTTTTTCGCCTTCAGCTGGCGATAATACCCGAAATTTTGGTAAGTCAGGGATCGGCTCTGTGATGCGTGCAATCAGCACAGTCCCGATAAAAAATCCCGATGGTACTTACACAGATGTAACTCCCTTTAGCTTTAATGGCATTGACGCAGAAAATCCTGTGGCCGTAGCAAAAGAGGTGTTGGACCGTAGCACAACAAACCGTGTACAGGGTGGAGCAGATTTAAAAGCAATGATCATTCGGGGGCTTAGCAATACCGCTCGTTTTGGTGCTGACTTCTACCATATCCGCAGAGATTTATATTTTCCAAGAATACTTCCACGACTTGGACAAGCTGCAGGCGTGGCTGAATTGGGTGAATATGATAAGGCTTCGGTGTTGGCGGAAGATTTTCTTGAGTATCGATATTTATTTTCCGCGACTACTTATATTGAAGGCATTGGCGGTGTATCGTTTCAAAGGGAAAGGCTAAATACGACCGATTTGTCGGCAACCGGATTTGCCAATGATGATTTGAAGAATTATAATTTCAGTTCTGCCAACACTGTAAGCAAACCCATTACTGACGTTATTGAGAGTACAATTGTTTCAGCATTTGTCAGGGGAAGGCTTAGCTATAAAAACAAATTTCTCTTTGCTGCCAGTATCAGGCGGGATGGTGCATCTGTGTTCGCCGAGAATAATAAATATGGTGTATTTCCTTCTGTCTCGGCAGGATGGCGTCTTTCAGAAGAAGATTTCTTCAAAGAATTAAATTGGTTTTCCAATCTAAAACTCCGGGCAAGCTGGGGACAAGCGGGGAATCCAGCTATAAAACCTTACCAGTCTTTGCTACTGGGTAGGACTGTAAATACAGGACAAGGTGCAGGCACAGGGCTTTCAGTCGGGTTGGCTCCGACATTTCCTAATCCTAATTTAAAATGGGAAACCACTACTCAAACCGATATTGGCCTTGATGCAGGAATCTTAAAGGAAAGAATCAAGTTGACATTTGATTACTATATAAAAAAGACTTCCGACTTGCTGGCACTTGTTCAACTTCCTCCATCGGCTGGTGTAGGAGCGGGTATTGGATCGGGCCCGGGGCAGATCATTGATAATGTAGGCGAGGTGGAAAATAAAGGATTTGAGTTTACTATCGGCGGAAATATCATAGATAAGAAAGACTTTGGTATTTATGTAGACATCAACTTGTCTACAAATAAAAACAAGGTTACAAAAACAAAAGACAATAAAGATATTCCTACCATTGCAGGCGGTAACGATGCCTCGGGATCAAACAGTATCATTCGCGCCGGGCAACCACTGTCAGCTTTCTATGGAGCAAAATTTCTGGGATTGGATAAAGACGGGATCCCTCTTCATGAAAATCTTAACGGTGACAAGGATGCAACGGGAAGGGATATCATCAACGCTCTCGACAACCAGATTATTGGCAGTCCATATCCTGATCTGTATTATGGAATTAACCCCGCCATTCGCTACAAACGTTTCAATCTTTCCATGATATGGGCGGGTATAAGTGGCAGTCGGATCAATAATGCAGGCTTGTTTGATATGGTTAATCCCACTGTATCCAATCAATATAACAAACTCGCCGTGGCTAATGAGTTATATCCAAAACCAAGTCTGCTGGCAGCAAACTATCATATCCGTTCTTCCCGGTACATGGAGGATGGATCTTTTTTTCGCATGCGCAATATCAGACTGGACTATTCTTTTAATTTAACAAGAAGCCGTGTGGTTAGAAACCTGAATGTTTATGTAAGTGGTCAAAACTTAATAACCTTTACTGACTATAGTGGTTTTGATCCTGAAGTGAATACATTCAACGGAAATGACCGACGTCAGGGAGTGGACCTCGCATCATATCCCACTGCAAAAACGGTGACTATAGGATTCGCCATTGCTTTTTAAATCCTTTAAAAAAGAAATTATGAAACGTTTCATCGTTTACCTTTTGTTTAGCAGCTTGTTGGTAAGTACCAGTCAGACCGGTTGTAAAAAATTGCTGGAGGAAAAGCCAAAAGCTACCGCTGCCCTTGGTGAGCTGGACCCTGTGCTGCTTGAGCAGATGATCATTGGCGCATACGAACCACTGACGCGAAGCCGTGGTAGGCTATGGGAATCCACCGTGGGATTGGGGTTTGAATTGATGAGCGAATATGCAGATGGGGGACCATCACAGCTTAGCTGGAGCAATTACAACAATGTAATGAGTAATCCTAACAGCCTTTCTCAACCCTGGACTACTTTATATGAAGCGATCGGAAGAGCCAATTTATTAATTGCTAATCTTGAAGCAAATACCAGTTTGAGTGATTCAACAAAAAAGAGAGCTTATGGGGAAGCTTACTTTATCAGAGCTGTATGCTATTATTTTGCTGTTCGTGTTTGGGGTAAAGTTCCAATGCGATTAAAGCCCATTCAAAATTCAAATGACGTGGCGCTCGCTAAATCTGATATACCCGTAATTTATGACCAGGTCATAACCGACCTTAAATTTGCTGAAACGGCTCTTCCTAATACAGTGGCTGCAATAAATGCCGGTCGTGCCACAGCAGGCGCAGCAAAAACGGCATTGGCAGAAGTTTATCTCACTCGGGGGGATTATCAAAAGGCACGGGATAAAGCCAAAGAGGTTATCGACAATAAAACCCTCTATGGCTATGATCTTGAAACTTCGTTGACCACTGTCTATTCACCCACATTAGCTACGAATAAAGAAGATATTTTTTCATTGAAATTTTCACAGGTGCTTGATCGGGGTGCATTTATGGCTTCCTACTGGGCCGATTCAAAAGCAAAGCTCGCGGGTTACTCGGTGAGCGGAAATAAATTCGGAGGCATTATGTCGTGGGCGCCATTGATAAAAAATTGGGACAGCCTTGATCAGCGAAAAAAATTCGGTTTATATACTAGTTATATAATCAATGGAGTGCTTACGCCGGCAGAGATCGAGCCGGGTATTTATGATGTGCGTATGGGAAAATATAAAGACCCCAATGCACCAATAGATACAGGCAACGGCAATGATTTTTATTTTTACCGATATGCCGATGTATTATTGATTTTCGCAGAAGCTGAAAATAAACTCAATGGGCCCGGTGCATTAGCTTACGACGCAGTAAATAGAATTAGAAGGCGTGCCTATGGTGTTAATATTAATATTCCTAACGCTACAGTCGATCTGGCTACAGGCTTGACGCAAACCCAATTTGACGACGTAGTATTTCGCGAGAGAGGCTATGAATTCTTGGGCGAAGCCAAACGTTGGTTTGATATGGTACGCACCGGAAGGGCAACGCAATTAATTACTGACGTGCGTGCCGTAATGCCAAATCCTGTTCGCAAGCCGATACCAACAAAATTCTTATTTGCATTACCCGATGTAGAACTGCAGAATAATCCGCTCGCAAATTAATATAGCAAAAACCAACCAGGCGGCTTCGGGCAAAAGTTCGAAGCCCTTTCTCTGAAAGTGAACCTTGCTCTTCTTAATCGATCAAACTACACCAAAGGCCTACTTAGATTTTTCCCGTTGCTAAAAATGATAGGGCAGGAATCAGAATAATGCATTCCTCTGTCCGCAGGTTCAGTAAACAGATTATTTTTGATGATCTATGGACAAGGAGGAAAGAAAAACTGCAATGAGATTGGGGTTGCGGCGATTAGCGAGCCAGTTGCAAGGAGAATTCTATGATGATGAGACCATGCTCATTTTATATGCTACCGATGCCTCTGCTTACCGGGAGTTTCCGCTTGCGGTGGCTGTTCCCAAAACGGTGGATGATATTAAGAAGCTAATTGCTTTTGCCCGCGCAGAAAAAACTTCAATTATACCCAGAACCGCCGGTACCTCACTCGCCGGGCAGGTTGTAGGAAATGGTATTGTGGCAGACGTATCGAAATACTTTACAAAGATCATTGAACTTAATAAAGAAGAAAGATGGGTGAGAGTGCAGCCCGGAGTCATCCGTGATGAGCTGAATATGTTTTTGAATCCACATGGATTATTTTTTGGACCTGAAACTTCCACGGCTAACCGTGCCATGATCGGTGGCATGGTGGGAAATAATTCCTGTGGCTCTAATTCCATTGTCTACCGTAGTACCCGTGAACATTTGCTTGAAGTAAAAGCATTGCTCAGTGATGGCTCAGAAGCCGAGTTTAAAAAATTAAGTATTGACGATTTTCACAACAAGTGTGAAGCCAGTTCCCTTGAGGGCACTATTTATAGAACTGTTCGCAGCCTGTTGGGCAATTATGAAAACCAGGTGGAGATAAGAAAAGAATTTCCAAAAAAAACGGTTGAACGGCGAAACACGGGCTATGCTCTCGATATATTGGTCGATACCGCACCCTTCACAGCAGGCGGAGATGATTTTAACCTTTGTAAACTTATCGCCGGTTCGGAAGGAACGCTTGCATTCATTACTGAAATAAAATTGAATGTGGTTCCGCTGCCACCAAAAGAAATTGGCTTGCTATGCGTTCATTTTAATAGCATCGATGAGGCGTTGCGGGCGAACATTATCGTCTTGAAATATAAACCCAGCGCCAGTGAATTGATCGACCATTATATATTGGAATGCACAAAGGACAATATTGAACAAAGAAAAAACAGGTTTTTTGTCCAGGGCGATCCGGGTGCCATTCTCGTAATTGAATTTGCTAAAACAGCGAGAGACGAGATTGTTGATCTTGCGCGGCAAGCTGAGGCTGACCTTCGTTTGGCGGGACTGGGGTATCATTTTCCACTATTGTTTGGCGATGATTCAAAAAGAATATGGAACCTACGCAAAGCTGGCCTTGGCCTTTTGGGCAATTTGCCAGGCGATGATAAAGCAGTTCCGGTGATTGAAGACACGGCAGTGGATGTTTATGATTTGCCCGCATACATTCGCGACTTTAATGAAATTCTCAAGAAGCATGGCTTATATTCCGTGCACTATGCTCATGCCGGCTCGGGTGAATTGCATTTGAGGCCGATCATCAATTTAAAGACAAAGGAGGGAAATCGATTATTCAGAATCATTGCGGAAGAGATTGCCACACTTGTAAAAAAATACAATGGTTCATTAAGCGGTGAGCATGGCGATGGCAGATTGCGAGGCGAATTTATAAGGCAAATGGTAGGGGAAAAGAACTATGAGCTTTTTCGAAAGATCAAACAAACCTGGGACCCCCAAAATATTTTTAATCCCAACAAAATTGTTGACACCCCTTCTATGAATACCATGCTGAGGTATAAACCTGGCCGGCAAACCCCGTCCTTCAAAACTGTTTTTCGTTTTCACAACCAGGATATTTTACAACATGCTGAACAATGTAATGGTTCAGGAGATTGCCGGAAGACCCATTTTTCAGGCGGTACCATGTGTCCTTCATTCATGGCAACAAAGAATGAAAAGGATACAACAAGAGCAAGGGCGAATATACTTCGTGAGTTTTTAACCAACTCTGAAAAGATAAATCGTTTTGATCATAAAGAAATTCTTGATGTAATGGATCTGTGCCTGAGTTGTAAAGGTTGTAAATCCGAGTGTCCTTCGAATGTAGATGTGGCAAAACTAAAAGCTGAGTTTTTACAACATTATTATGATGCGAGTGGAGTGCCTTTCCGATCAAGACTGATAGCCAATTTCAACAAATCAGCAAACCTTGGCTCTATAGCCCCAAAGGTTTACAATTTTATGATGACTGCGCCGGGTATCAGCAGCATGCTAAAAGGATTTTCCGGGTTTGCCATGAAACGATCCATGCCGAAGATGTATAGAACGACTTTAAAAAAATGGTATCAAAATCATCAGAGAGAAAAGTCAAGGATCTCCGAAGGAGTCTCCAACGGAGTCCTTTCGGACCTTTCGGACAAAGCTCTCCAAAGGAGTCCTGTCGGACCTTTCGGACAAAATTCAAGAATTTATCTTTTCTGTGATGAGTTCACAAATTATACTGATACTGAAATTGGCATTAAAACAGTCATGTTGTTGGAGAAATTAGGGTATGAGGTGATTATTCCTGAGCATGAAGAAAGCGGGAGAGCATCTCTTTCCAAAGGTCTTTTGAGAAAAGGGAAAGAAATCGCCAATAGAAATATTTCCTCATTAGCTCCGTTGATAACCCGCGATACTCCATTGGTTGGCATAGAACCTTCAGCAATTCTAACGTTCCGGGACGAGTATGTTGACCTGGCAAATGATCATCAGTTTGAGGCCGCAAAGGCGTTAGCAGAAAATGTTTTCACTATTGAAGAATTTATGGAGAACGAAATCGGAAAGGGTAAAATCAGCAGAGAGGGATTCACCAAAGAAAAGAAGCTGATCAAGTTGCATGGCCATTGCCAGCAAAAGGCTATCTCGTCTCTTATTCCTTCGATCAAAATGTTGTCGCTACCTGCAAATTATTCAGTTGAAGTGATTCCATCAGGATGTTGTGGCATGGCTGGATCTTTTGGATATGAAAAGGAGCACTATGATTTGTCAATGAAAATCGGCGAGTTGGTATTATTTCCCGCTGTTCGCAGTCAACCGGAAGGTGTAATCATTGCGGCGGCGGGTACAAGTTGTCGTCACCAGATAAAAGATGGAACAGGTCGCAAAGCATTGCATCCTGTTGAAATTTTGTGGGATGCACTGATTTAAAAACCAGGCTAAATACAGAAAAAGAAAGATGACACTTCGCTTTGCTCAGTGCAGGATAAGCATCGCCGGTCCAAACGCCCGCCTGAACGGATTCATTCGGGCAGGTATCGTTCGATACGGGCGGGCAACGAGATCAATTGGAGCCAATATCGCTGGTACATAAATAATAATTCTTTTCCAAAAACTTTTCTCAAATTCGTGATCTGTGGGATTACGGATTTTGATATTTAGTTTCTTCATTACGTCCGCTGCCAGTTCTCAAACCCTTGGGGGAAGCACAGCATTTAACTTTTTGAAATTATCAAATGCTCCTCAGTTGACAGGCTTGGGCGGTGTGAATGTTTCGCAAACTTCAAACGATGCAGGGATGGCGTTTTATAACCCCTCGTTGCTAATGTCGTCAATGCACACACAGATGACCGCTGTGTTTAATAGCTTCTATGCGGGAATCAGCACTTATCATTTATCGTTAGGGTATCACAATGCTGCACTGAATACGAATTTTTTGTGGGGCGTTCATTATTTCAGTTATGGGTTTATTCAGGAAACGGACGCCAGTGGCAGTGTTCTGGGGACTCTTCGCCCAACCGATTGGGTGATGCAAATCTCGGCTTCACGTCGTTATTTGCAGAAATGGAACTATGGCATTGCATTCAAATTTATCAACTCAAATTATGGGCAATACCGATCCAATGGAATTGCGGCGGATGCGAGTGTTTTATTTCACGATTCGGTTAATTTATTTTCCGCTTCCCTGCTCGCAAAGAATATGGGGTTTCAATTAAAGACCTATGGAAATGGCGGAGCTGATGACTTACCGTTTGACCTCGTTGCCGGGCTATCAAAGAGGTTAGCGCACGCCCCATTTGGTTTCTCACTTACAGCCCACCATCTGCATCAGTTTGATATTCGCTACAGTGATGCCAGCTTCAATAATGATAATGGCGCAGGGGAAAATAATGGCAAAAAATATACGTTCGACAATATTTTCCGTCATTTTGTAATTGCCACGCAAATTTATGTTGGTGAAAACATAGAGGTGTCACTTGCTTATAACCATCTTCGCCGACAGGAATTGAATATAGGGAACAGCGGTAATGGGCTCAACGGATTTTCTATTGGGGTAGGAGCACTGTTTAATAAAATCCAGATCCGGTATGCGAGAGCCTATTACCAGAATAATACCGCTTTTAATCAATTTGGATTAAATCTGCAGCTTAACAAATATTTCGGACTTGGAAAATTTGGGGAAAGAATCGGGTGGTAATCGAAAGGTGTCTCTGTCATAAATCTACTCATCCACCAGAAAACTAGTTGAATCCTTTAATAAGGGAAGAGAAGTGTGGAACAAATTGTTGAACAAAACACGAAATTCATTTACATTCGAAATGCTATCATAAAATCCCTTGTAATTGCCAGAGGAAATATAAATTGCATTCTGATTCCTAAAATGGTAGGGTTTAGGTTGTTTTGTTCGAAAGCCGTGGTCTCCCATAAGAATAATCACCACGGGTTTTTTGGTATTCGTAAGAATGCTATTTACAATTTTTTTTATCACCTCATTTGTATAGGGCAGGTATTCCAGATAAGATTTTATTGGTAGACTTTTATTTTCCGCAATTAATGTTGCCTTATCATCCTGCTTCCCTTTTTTGTTGAAATAAAAGGGTGGATGAGGCATTTCTATGTGACTATAAATAAATCGCGGCTTGTGAGAAGATCGCAAAGATTCATTCAAGGTGGCTCTTATAAGTTTTTCATTGTTATGATAGGTTGAATAGATTAGGTCTTTTGATAACCATTTTATTTCAAATCTTCCAACCAACAGCAGGTGCATCAGGTCCTTTTGTACGCGACTCAAAAAGGTCTGGGAGGTAATCAACCTGGTTTTTAGTGGTAAAAAACTTTCAAAAACGATCGCCGGATTTTTGTCAAGATCAAAGATGGAGTGATTAATGATCGTGAAGCCTGTAGACTCAAGGAAAGAACAAACCCTGTTGTTTTTTATTTCGCTTGCCATTTCTGTATAGTCCTTCACTGTGCAAGCTTGCGGGTTTGAAACGGTATGCAAATAATCCATGCTCAAGGTAGAGGCCATGGAGAACGGGGTAAAATTGTAATTGCTCCTGCTATAGGGCTGAATCCTGAACCCCTTTTTCAGCAAGAAGCCATCGAGATCATCGTTATTATAATTCCAGAGTTCTTTCATCGCGCTGCTGCCGGCATATTCATCAAACAACAGAAAATAAATATCAGGTTTGGCACAGGTATCACAAGCCGGGGCAATAGGGTCCTGCCTCGCCATCAATTTTTCATTGCTCGTTGAGAAATTTTTGTATAATAGCCATCCGCTGTCAATCAACAGCAAAATAAGCAGAAGCAGGTTTAAATAAAAGCAAAGCTTTTTCATTGGTTTTTTTGTCCTCCACAACCAAACAACAAAATATACAAACACGATAAAGAAGAATAAAAAAAGAAAGCTGTAACGGGTGAAAAATGAATCACTCCATCGCTTGAGAATATCCTGCATCGCGCCAAAGAAAAAGTGAAAGGCCATTATGCAAAAAGAAAATAATGCTGCCTTGGTAATATTTTTGTAGGCCAACCATGCCAAAGCGAAAATAACCAGTGATGACATAAGGTATAATCCCAATAATAACAAGGCATCTTTAGTAGGAATGGCAGGAAAGTTTTCAGTAACCCCGTGCAATACAAAATACACTGGCAGCAGCAAAAAGAAAACCGGCTTTGATGAAAAGAAGAACTTTAGATTATCCATTTT
>AR_comb_assmDRAFT_10118703_pt1 | contig 18074 bp, 20 predicted proteins | sample ArasoioldDNA_FD_10543 | JGI IMG/M metagenome (IMG submission 10543) | reverse complement strand
CCAAATCGGCTGGACAGCCGTGAATTAACCAACAGAGTCTCATGTGATCAAGTCCATCATCGAGAACAAGGTGGATGCGTCCGAAGGTGAGAAGCAAATCGCCCGCTATCAGGCTTGGTTAAGAGAGCAGCGACAGCCTACGAACGGACAACACCTCCTGGTGTTCCTCACGCCAGAAGGCAGGAAACCTCAAACTGGCAATCCGGATGATGTTCGCTGTGTATCCTATTGGCAACTGGGGGACTGGGTTTCTTCACTTCTCCCAGAACTGCCAGAGCGGTTACACACGGCGCTAACCCAGTATCGTGAAAACTGTCACATCATCGGCGGTGATCGGAGGTATGGTATGGCAATGGATGACGAGTTGCGGAAGTTTCTGACAGAACCACCAAATTTAGATACTGCGTTAGAGGTGGCAGAAGCGGTTGAGACAATCCGGCGGGAGGCTGCGTCCCAGGTATAGCAGAGTGAATGATCCAAGAGGCCCAGCCACTCTAGGTGGAGGGAAGGGGCTCTGCAGACCAGGGCATGAGGACGATCACAATACCGGTATCGGCCACCATTTGGGCACCAATCTCTGCCATAGTTTCATGGATCTCGATATTCTGCTCGTCATCGAGCGGAAGCGGAATGTACACATATACAGTGCCTTCATTACCAGGACCTGCGACGGCTCGATTGGCGAGGTCAGGATAGAGCCGTTTCATCGCCTCGAGATACCGTCCGACCGCCAACTGGGCGGGAAGGGACAGGGTATCAAAGTCCGGTCCGTATGGACTGGCATGCATCTCTGGATTCATCGCTTACCTCCCGTGGACTCCAATGTTGCCTCAATCAGCCTAACAAGTTTTCTGGCCTTGTCCAGCGTACGCTGAGCAATTTTATCGCTCATGGAAACGGTGCTATAGTCAGCCTGGTGTCTACGTGTCTTCAGGTCGTCGAGGGTACTGGCGAGTTCGCCTGCGAAGATTTTACGCTGACGAATAAGTCGCCGAGTAAATTCAGCGGCAACCTCGCCATGATCCCAGTAATGGCCTCTGCGCCGGTAGGCAGCAAGGGCGAGGAGAGCAGCGATTGCAGTGCCTGGAAGGCAGCAAAATAGGCACGACTGACACAAGCATCAAAGGCACAATGAGAGTAGTCTCGTTCTGCGGCTTGCAAGTTGCTCTGTGCTTTGGCGAGGAAGAGTAGCCACAGGCGTTGTACACCTCGGATCGTACATTAAAGCCAGCATAGCAGGATAAAGCAGGAATTGTCAAAGCGAAAGGGACAAGAGTGTGTGCTGGGTGAAGTGTGGTGCAATTTGGATGCTGTTATCGAGCATTCGGAAGAGCAGGAGTAGAGGTGATGCCTTACTATGGTGAGGCCCTCAGCCACTTCACCCCCCCAGTGCAACAGACCTGGGGGAGAGGCCGCACAGCATGCTGGACGCAGTGGATCATGACGACGCGAGCACCGCTGCTAGGCTGAGGCTGAGTCCCCAGCAGAGCAGAACAACGCCCAAGGGGATGCTGAAGCGTCGACCCCATGGCAGGTTTTTTTCTATGGCCATCAAGGCTCCCAAGACCAGCATCCACCCGAGATTCCCGACCCCGACAGCGAACAGCAGCAGCATCAGCGACCAGCAGCACCCGATACAGAAGAGCCCGTGACGCACTCCCAGCCGGAAAGCCTGGGTCCGTTCATGGCTCCCCCGCCAGTGCTCGGTGATGAAGCTCAAGGGTGAGCGGCACTTGTCAAGGCAGGCATATTTCAGGGGCGTGAACTGATACAGTCCGGCTAACATCAGGATGCCCGCACTAATAGCCCAGGCGTGTGCCTCTAGCCAGGCGCTCTGCTCCACGGCCACATGCAGGAGTCCGTCGCCGAGATGGACGACCATGCCAAAGAGCGTCCACATGCTGAGATAGCCAGCGAGCAGCAGACACACCAGCAACGCATGGTCCTGCCGCTGGCGTGTGAGGCGGTGAAACAACGCCACCAGCGGTAGACTCGTGGGCAGCATCATGGCCACAACCATCAGAGTCCAACCCACCACAATGACCAGCATCACGAGGCCGTTACCGAGGTCGGCTCCGCCTAGCTCATCATGGTTAAGCAAACGCCCGTAGGGGGATTGTCCCCAGAGCCACAGCGTCAGCCAAGCCAGGGCAATCAACCCGCCCATGAGGAGTAGAAAATATCTGCGGTCCGCTACAACCCGCATGCACATAACTCCCCGCGAGGGACTCAAGACTGCTACACACTGCACCTCAGCGATCTGCCGAGGAGTAGTACCTATGGCTGATCCCGACACACCAAGCCGTGTGCGCTAGCCCTCGAAGAGAAAGCTCCCCTGAATGGCGTTGTGGTTCTGGATATCGACGTCGACCCCCAGGCCGGTGTTGGTCATCTTGAAGCTTGGAGCCTTGCCCACATAGGCAGGGGCACCAGCAATGGTAGAGAAGATGGTATCATGCAATGTGGTGGGTGCACCTGTCGTCCCCAGGTACGGTTCGAGTTCGGCGTCAACGCTCGTGCCAATCTGGAGGTGACCTTTCCCCTGCTCTACAGCGAAGGTAATGGGGGCCCGTTGCACTCCTATCACCTCGCCGAACAACTGGGCAAAGTCGGCCAGAGGGCCACCGAGCTTCCCAGAGAACGCCTGCGTGAGCGCTTGCTCCTGCTGGGATGTGGCGCGCTCATCGACAAACACCATGACGCGCCAGTTCCCCTTGAGGACGTTGCCAGGAATGTGTACCGCAACAGCCAAGGTGAGCCCCGACACATCGACGCTGTTCACACTTCCTGTATCAACATGATAGGCGACTGTTGAATCGCAGGTGCCGCCATCCGGGTCTTCACCGATCCAGCACGGGCAGAGTACTTTACAGGTGCAGACTTCCAGGATACTGCCTTGCAAGCGGTACGCCATATTGAACCCTTCCTTCATCCCTCGTGGGCATCACTTCTCTACGGATCATACGAAGTGGGGAACATACTACGGATGGCTGTAGGCGATGTCAAGGTTTTTTGCTTACCCAGGAAGTAACGATGCTCTGCCCAGGCAGGACACCTGCACGCTCAGAACCTGTGGATTCACGCCAGTTCTTCCAGCAACGCTTTGGCATCCTGGAGGTCAGCAGTGTCAAAGCCCTCGGTGAACCAGCCGTAAATCTCTGCCAGGAGCTGGTGTGCTTCTACCCACTTACCCTGCTGTTGCCACAGCCGACTCAGGCTCGTTACGGCGCGCAGCTCTAGCGATTTCGCCTGCTGGCGGCGGGCTACAGCGAGAGCCTGGTGCAAACATCCTTCAGCCTCCGCGTGGTTGTCGGCAGACAGCGACAGCAGCAACTCCCCCTTGAGTCGATGCAGTTCCGCCTCTGTCTGGGACTCGCCAGCTTTGTGCACTTGCGCCAGTGCCTCGGCCAGCAGCGTCAGGCCTTCTGCTGCCTGGCCAGTTTGTCCGCATGCCTCGGCGAGCAGTGCCAGATAATACGGCAGCCGCAGTGCCGCTCCCGTGGCCCGCAGGGCGGCCAGGCCGTGGCGCATCTGGGCCAGGCCATCCTCTCTCTGGCCTTGCGCGACCTGAGCCCAGCCCTGCATGGTCGTCCCCCATGCCAGGTAGTATGCAAACCCCTGCTCTGTACAGAGCGCTATTGCGGCCTCGGCCCACTCGCGGACTGCCTGCGGTTCCCGGCGGAACTGATGGAGCATGGCTGCGTAGTCCAGAGCCACCGCGAGGCTAAAGGGGTGCGACAGCTCTTGGGCCAGGGCCACCGCCTTGTGGCTCATGGTCAGGGCCTGGTCCGGATAACCCAGAGACCAGAGGGCATGGGGTGCCTGGGCTCGGCCAAACACACCGATGTCCCATCCGAAAAGGACGGCGTGAGCATGGTGCTGCGGGGGGTCGTAGAGGGCGAGGCTCTGTTCCCACTGCTGGCGCGACAGGGGAAACTCTCCCAGGTAGAGCAAAGTGCTCCCTAGTGCAAAGTGGGCCCCCTGGAGATACACCAGGTCTTGGAGGTGCTGGGCCAGGGAGAGGAGTTCCTCACCCAGCTTCCGCGCGGTCTGTAACTCTGCCCGTACCACATGAAAAGAAAACAGTCCCCACAGCACCCGGCAGAGCTGCGGGACGTCCTCTACCTGTCGGCACAGACCCCGGGCCTGTCTGTAGATCTGTCCTACTTCTGGAGCCGCTTGGCCCTTCGTGGCGATGCAGGCTTGCCCGAGGGCGATCTGCACGTCCAACTCGCGCTGGGCGCGCTCAGGGGTATCTGGCAGGCCCTGGAGCACCTCGAGGCCTTTCGTGAAGTGGCTCATGGCTTCCACATAGGCCGAGCCCGCGCTGGCGCGCTGGCCGGCCCGCTGCCAATAGGGCACCGCGTGCTCCGCCAGTCCGGCCTCGGTAAAGTGATGCGCCAGCAATTCGGGCTGCGTCTCCACCGTCTCAGGAAACTGCGCCTCCAGCACCTGCGCAATGCGCTGGTGATAGCGCTGCCGCGTGCTCTTCAGGAGTGACTGATAGGCGGCCTCCTGGATGAGGGCGTGCTTGAAGACGTACCGGCTCTGCGGCGGCAGGCCACGCTGGTAAACCAGTTCGGCGTCCACTAACTGCGCCAGCCCCTGCTGCAACGTCGGCTCATCCAGTAACGAGATGGCCTGGAGCAGTTCATACGCAAACTCTCGCCCCAGGACAGCGCCGAGCTGCGCCAGGTCTCTGGCCGCTGAGAGCCGGTCGAGTCGGGCCATCAGTGAATCGTGCAGCGTCGAGGGAATCGCCAAGGGAGGTAGCGGCCCGGTCAGCATATAGCGGTCGGCTTCCTCCCACACCAGGCCGGATTCCAGAATCATCTTGACCAGCTCTTCGACAAACAGGGGTATGCCGTCGGTCTTCACCACGACCTGCTGCACCACCTCGGCCGGCAGGGCCTTACGGCCCGTAAGGTGGGCAATCATGGTCTCGATCTGGGCGTGTCCTAAGCGGTTGAGGATGACCTGGGTCACAAGCGCTTGGGGACCCCAGGGCGGGCGAAACTCCGGGCGACACGTCAGCAGGGTCAGCATGCGCGCCGTTGGCGCCTGGTCGAGCACCAGGCCTAGTACCTCTAGCGTCGAGGGGTCCGCCCAGTGCAGATCTTCCCATACCGCCAAAACGGGCTGCCGCTCCGCCGCCTCCAGCAGCCAGGCCACCAAGGCTTCCTGTGTCTTCTGTCGCTGCTGCTGGGGCGTCAGGTTCAGCGCAGGATACCGCTCCGGCAGGGGCACGGAGAGCAGCGCGGCAAAGAGCGGCACAACGTCCTCCAGGGGCAAGCGATACATCCGTAGCACTCGCTCTAGCGTATCGAGCTTCGCCTCTGGGGTGTCGTCGCGCTGCCACTGCAAGAATCGCTGCAGGTGGTCAATCACCGGGTACAGGGTACTGTTTTGGTAATAGGGGGAACAGCGAAACGCAATGCGTGTTGCGCCCTCGCGCCTGACACGCTCGCTTAGTGCCTCTACCAGACGCGATTTACCAATGCCAGCCTCGCCGCGCAGTAGCACCACCTAGCCTCTACCTTCCTGGCTCTGCACCCAGCGCTCTAGCAGCAGCACCACTTCCGACTCGCGGCCCACGAGGGGCGTGAAGCCGCTGGCCTCCGCCACCTCCAGGCGACACTCTGCGCCGCACTTTCCCCCAGGATACGATACACCTGGAGCGGCGCAGCCAGGCCCTTGAGCGTGTGAGACCCCAGGCCCTGGCACGTAAAGTATCCCTGTACGAGTCGAAAGGTTGCAGGACTGATCGCGACAGTATCAGGCGCGGCGAGCCCCTGGATACGGGCGGCTACGTTGGGAGTTTCGCCCAGCGCTAATTGTTCCTGACGGCTACCGCCTCCCATCTCGCCTACGACCACCAATCCGGTATGGATACCAATGCGGACCGCCAACCGGACGCCAGTGTGCCGCGCCAGACGCGCATTGAGCTCTCCCATAGCCGCCACCAGGCCAAGACTGGCGCGCACCGCCCGTTGGGCGTCATCTTCATGCGCCTGCGGATAACCGAAGTACACCAAGAGGCCATCGCCCAGATACTGCGCGATATAGCCGCCAAAGCGCTGGATCATCGCCGCGCTGGTTTCCTGGTAGGCCCGCACCACCTCCCGTAGGTCCTCTGGATCGAGCTGGACAGCGAGAGCCGTCGAGTCCACGAGATCGCAGAACATCACTGTGAGCTGGCGTCGTTCAGCTTCCGATACGCGTCGCGCGACGTGGGCGGGCTCACCCGACGGGGTTTGGTCTTCCTGCATGTGAGGCTGCTGTGAGATGTGAGAAGGTTGTAGGACCGTTTCTGGAGTCGGTGGAGATGTTGGTACAGGACCTCCCGACCAGACCAGGATTCTGCCGTTCTCGTCGTGCGCCAGTTGCTGGGCCTCGATGAGTTCTACCTTGAGATCTTCGAGGTAGGTGTCGTCCAGCTTAAACCGCCGCTTTAAGGCACCATACGAGACTCGGCCCTGGCGTTGGAGGAGTGCGATAGTCTGCTCCAGAACTTCCTCGAGCTCCATGATCGACCCTCCACCTGTCTGGGGTATCATCAGCACAGGTCTGATAAGGTCCCTGGCCTGCAACCTGGGGCGATGGTATCATGCCTTACAATGCAAGGAAAGGGTGAGAGCCGCATGACGCACCAACGGCAAGGAGACATACATGGCATTCAGCGCATCGAACGGGCTCACGGAGGCAGAGACAAGCAGGACCATCGATGCCGGGGGCATGACGGTCCACTACCACGACATCGGCACGGGGGAGCCGGTGCTCTTCTTGCACTCTTACGGTCCCGGCACGACGGCGTGGATCACCTTCTACAAGACCATCGGCGTGCTCTCACAGCACTTCCGATGCATCCTCATGGACATGCCCAATTTCAGCAAGACAGGCCCGATCGTCTACCACGAAGGCGTGCACGCCGTGCAGGCCCGGACGGCCGTCGCCCTTATGGACGCGCTGGGCATCCAGCGAGCACACTTCGTCGGCAACTCTCAGGGCGGGCAATCGTCCATGGTCGTGGCTATTACCTATCCGGACCGGATCAATAAGTTCGTGATGGGCGGATCGCACATTGGCACAGGCGGCGACCGGTACTTGATGGCCAATCGCCCCTCGGAGGGTAGCCGCGCCACGCGCGAAGCGATGGCTAATCCGACCCATGACAACATCCGTCGGTACCTGCGCGTGCATATTGACGACGAAACGCTGGTCACCGACGAGTTGGTAGACTATATCCACCAGGCGCATACCTGGTCGCCGGCTTTTGAAGAGGCACGCCGGCAGTCAGTGAGCGTCCCGCACGACTACACACCAGCGCTCACGAGCATTCAGGCGCCCGTGCTCCTCATTCACGGACGGTATGACCGCATGGTCGCTTTTGAGGTGAGTATTACCATTCTCAACCACATCACCAACTCGCGTCTGGTGCTCCTCAACAACTGCGGCCATTGGCCACCATTCGAGAAGCCGGAGGAGTATACGGCGCAGGTGCTCACTTTTCTGAAGGGCTATTAAGTGCTGCGCTCGGCTAGAAAAAAATGCTCAAGTTCTTGTCCAGGAGGACGTTGGCGTCGAGCACAATAGTACGCTTCGCCACCTTCCAGGCGCCGTTGACCTGGCGCAACACGTCCTCGCGGCTTCCAGCGAAGAGCTGCTGGTCCGTCTCCAGGTGCGATCGGTACACGAGGAACGCGGTCCTGGCCTGCACCTCGCCATTGTCCAACGGCTCGACCACCAGGTTCCCCATCAGGTGGCGCGTTCGCGACGGCGGGTCCTCGGCCCAGGCCATCCCCGTGTCCAGCCGCGCCACCCGCATCTCCAGGTAGCGCTTATCGTCCTCGAACAGCGCCAGGTCTCCTAACGGTGTCACTTCCCGGTGCAACTCCCGGCGCGGCACGTTCTTTCTGCGGGGCATAAAGTAGAGCACGTCCTCTGTGAACAGGTCCAGCCATTCCGTGAACTTGCGTTCGTCCAGCAACCAGGCTTCCCGAATGTAGAACTGCATCAGTTCCAACCACAGCGCCTGCTGCGGCGTCACCATCACGGTCGCCGTTTGTGCGCTCGTATGCATAACCTCGCTATCCTCCGAGACGGTGTAAAGGGCGGCCCACCTCGCCAAACTGGCGGGGGTAAGTAGCCCTACGCAGTAGCCGTGCCCTCGAAGCGGGCCGTGATCGGGTCAAGGGGGATGTCCGCCCAGCTCTCGGCATTCATAAACTCCTGCCAGCGCAGGTAGAAGTGCCGCTGGTTGTTTTCGGAGATGTAACGCTCGGATACCAGTCCGGGATAGTCCGGATGCGCGCCAGCGTGGCCAATCCCCATCGACAGATCCTGGAGGTACTGGCGGGCGATGCGGCTGCGGCTCGCGGTCGTCACCTGGCACCAGTTGTCGATGTCGTCTTGCTCGAATAGCCCGGCAGCACCATTGTTTGCCTGGCTACCGGTCCGGATGACGTGCTTGATCGCCTCCGGAGCGTCCTGCTCGACGAGCACAAAGTGCCAGAACTCGGTCTTCAGCGGACCACGCGGAAGTGCCAGCCGGAACCCCAGGACGCCGTTCGGGAAGAGGCTATGGTTGCCCAGTTGGACCTGGCGCGCGCGGAATGTACCCAGCCGCTGCTCGACCTCAGGGAGAGTAGCATTGTAGTGCTCCTGGAAGATGTGGAAAGTATCCCGCGACATACCGTGCACGTACCTGGGGGTGTTATCATCCACTTCCCGAAAGGTGAGGGAATGCCCGTTAACAAAGACGTGTTTGTTCGGGCTCTGGAACTGCTCCTCGTGCGAGAGCCGCGGGCGACCGAGGTAGCGGCTCTGGACGAGGAGACTGGACAGATGGCTGGTAGGAACATGGTAATTGTCAGAGCAGTTGTCCACCAGCGTCTTCCAGTTGACAGGTTCGATCCATTTCATCGGGCCGAGGGCCTGCATGCCACAGTCGCGTCGGTTAAAGACCGTGTCCAGGTACCAGCGCGCGTCACCCAGATAGGCCTCGAGGCTCGGGGCATCCACGGCCCAGGTGGCGAAGACGATCCCGGCATAGGTATCGACCCGAGCCTCGATGAGGCCCAACGCTGACCTGTCCAGTGCGTTGTAGTAGGCCTCGGACTCTCCAGGGACATATTCCAACGTGCCGTCATTGGCATAGGTCCAGCCGTGATAGGTGCACATGAAGCGGCGGGCGTTGCCGTCATCGCAGCGTACCACGCGGTTGCCGCGGTGTCGGCACATGTTCAGGAGCGCGTGGAGCTGGCCTTGGCTATCGCGGGTGAGAATCACCGGGTCTTCACCCATATACGTATGAAAAAAATCGTTGACCTTGGGCACGAGGCTCTCGTGCCCAATCATCAGCCAGGCGCGGCCGAAGATTTTCGCCATCTCCTCGTCATAGATGGCCTGGTCGATGAAGATGCGCCGGTCAATCTTGCCAGTCTCCGGGTCAATGATAGCGTACTGCTGCGTAGCACCCATACCATACTCTCCCCTGCGCAGCCGGCGTAATATGTGGAGCGATACTGCCGCGTCATTATAGAGCCGTTGGGGTTGACCTGCCACTACACTGGGTCTATGCTTGCTGGCATGGGAAGCAGTGCTGCAGGGGCAGACTGCATGATGCCATGGCAGAGCATCAGGCTCTGGAGGTATTGTATGGCTATCACATTGAATCATACCATCGTCCCGGCGCACGATAAGGAAGCATCGGCACGGTTCTTTGCGCACATCTTTGGTCTGACGTATGAGGGACCGATGGGACACTTCGCGCCCGTACGGGTGAACGATGCCCTAACACTCGACTTCGATAATCGCGACCGGTTCGAGAGTCATCACTATGCCTTTCATGTGAGTGATACAGAATTCGACGCGATGTTCGACCGCATTAAGGCCGCCGGTATTGCGTATGGAAGCGGGCCGCGGTCCTCTGAAGACGGACAAATCAACACCCGCCGTGGAGGTCGAGGCGTCTACTTCCGGGATCCCAACGGCCATATGCTGGAGCTCTTAACGCGCACCTAAGCGCGTGCTCCCATATCCCCTCTCCCAAGGGGGAGGGGGCCCGTTAAGCTGGGCCCCCTCCGCCCACGCAGTGGCAGGGAGAGGGCGCGAGCGGCACTAGCGATCGAGCCACAGAGCAGCACGACCGCCGTAGTCAAAGGTGAGATTGGGGGCAAAGTTCTTCACATAGGGCTACCACGAGCTGGCGGCTCGTAGCGCTCCAGGAGGAAGGGGCCGGTACCGATAGCGCTCTCCGGCTTCTTCAGATCACCGAGCGGCTGTCTCAGGCAAATCCCCCCGTTCCCCCCTTTGATAAAGGGGAGTGGAGGGGGAATTTTGTCAAAGGGGGGAACGGAGCCGACCCACCGAAAACTGAATGACCCTGGAACAAGACCGGAGTAGGCTCGTTTATTGTAGTGCATAGACCACGCCGTCCAGCGTCGCCACCTACACGCGCCCGTCACAGACGACAGGGGTAGCGTGGACAGCACCGCTGGCGGTAAACTGCCAGCGCATCGTCCCATCACGTGCATCCAGCGCCGTTAGTGTCTGGTCATACGAGGCCACATAGAGCACGTCATCGGCTACCACTGGTGAGGCAGAGATGGCCTGCCGCGCCGTAAAGGACCAGCGCGGCGTCCCGGTATGCAGTTCAAGCGCTGTCAGCGTGCCGCGCTGCGAGGCTACATAGACCAGGTCATGCGCCACAGCCGCTGAGGCGACAATAGGAGCACGGGTACGGTACTGCCATCGGAAGCCCGGGAGGTATGGTGGCGGACCGGTAAAGCCCCAGACGAAGAGGTTAATACGTACCCAGCGCCAGGCGTAGGTCCAGCGTACGCCCAGCGTGTGGGCATCAATGGCTCGGAACCAGCCATCCTCACCACCAAACAAAATCAGACCGTCAGCAATGGCCGGGGTGGCGCGGACGGCCTGTGACGTGCGGTAGCGCCAGCGCGGTACTCCCGTGCGGCGATCGATAAAATACAGGGCACCATCGTTCGAACCCACATAGACGAGCTCATCCAGCAGCGCTGGGGAAGAGTGGATCCATCCCTCTGTCTGCGCGCGCCAACGTTCCGTGCCACTGACGGCGTCCAGGGCATACACCAGGCCATCGCCGGAGCCGATGTACAGAACACCCTGGTATACCAGCGGTGAGGCATAGATGGGATTACCCGTCGCCACGCGCCAACGTATGACTCCATCGGCAGTCTGAATGGCCAGTAGCTGACCATCCCGTAGGCCGATGTAGAGCAGGTCGCCGGCCAGGGCGGGTGAGGCGTCAAGCGGCCCGAGCCCCTGCAGTTGCCAGAGAACCTTGCCGGTGCTGCGCTGCAGACGATACAGCCGTCCTTGCGTATCCCCGATAAACAGGCTATCACCAACAGCAATGGGCACTGCCACTCTACCTGCCCGGTAGGTACTGCACCAGGCTGTGCTTGCACCCCGGTGCGCTGGGCATTGCCCCGCCACATGGTCCAGTCACCAGCACGCGCTTCCGAAGACAACGCGGGTTGCAGAGGCAACGGCTGCCAACGTCCGCGCCATAGGGTCGCATAGTCCCGGAAACTCCAGGCAATGAGCAGTACAAGGGCTCCAAGACCCACAAGACACCAGGTGGTTCGGGTCATGGACGGCGGTGTTCTCCTTCCCAGGCGTTGCGGCTATGAAACGCTGCGCCTAACGATCCAGCCACAGGGCGGCCACACGACTGCCGTAGTCGAAGGTGTGGTTAGGGGCATAGTTCTTCACATATGGCTGCCAGGAGGCCGTGACCGTGATGGAGTTCGCATACACATAGTACTGCTGCTCTGCCACATAGCGCTGGATCGCAAAAATAATCTGCCGACGTGCCTCCAGGTCCCTGGTCTGCCGCTGTTCCTTGAGCATGGCCGTGAGCGTGGGGTCGTTGACATAGCCCCGGTTCATTGGATGGTCTGGGATGAATCTGCCATACAACGGACCATCGGGGTCCACGGCGAGATTGATGGGCCCATATATCATACCCTCGTACTTGCCCTGGGCCGTCGTCGCCATATAGGCGCCGTACTCTTGCAGCTTCAGCGCGACCTCGATGCCCACGTCTTTGAGGAAGCGCTGCACGAGCTGCACGGCATCCACGAGGTCACGCCCCAGGCCCGAAGTCGCCGTGAGCTGCGTTTTAAAGCCCTTGGGATACCCGGCTTCCGCCAGCAGGCGCTTGGCTTCCTTGGGATCATACTGATAGTACCTGGCACCTGCCCCGAGCTGATCGACGGGCAACGACCACTCGACCAGGCCACGGGCCAGCGCCGGGGTCTGTTCGCCTCGAATGCTCACAGCCTCAATGATGCCCTGCCGGTCGAGGGCATGAGAGATGGCGCGCCGCACGCGCACATCATTGAACGGGGGCTGATCGGTGCGCATGCTGATCCCACTCGACACATTGGACTGGTAATCTCGATACATCAGGTGCGGATGGCTCTTCTGCAGCGACTCCAGGTCGGCCTGACGCACACTCCAAAAGTGGTTTGGCCCACAGTCGATTTGCCCGGTGCGGTACATGGCCAATCCAGTCGATTCGTCCTCGAGCACCAGCCACTCCACCCCATCGATGCAGGGCTGGCCCTGGAGGAAATATTCCGAGTTGCGCTTGAACACCGTCTTCACATTGGGCTCATAGCGCTCCAAGATAAAGGAACCAGTACCAATAGCGCTCTCCGCCTTCTTCAGATCCCCGAACTTCTCCACCACTTCGGGGGCGATGATCCACATGCCGCTCGTGCTGGCCAAGCGGTTCGGCAGCCACACAAAAGGCTCTTTCAGGACGAACTTGACGGTATAGCGATCGACCACCTCAACCCGTTCCACTGGATCGAGCGTCTCACGGAGCACATTGGCCTTCTCGCTCAGGAAGCGGTCAAAAGTAAACTTCACATCGTCGGCTACCAGCTCGCGCCCATTAAGCGGCGGCTTGTTGTGCCATTTGACGCCCTGACGCAGGTGAAAGACGTAGGTGAGGTCGTCCGGTGCTTCCCAGCGCTCGGCGAGGTGCGGCTCTACGGTGAATGTGCCCGGGGTAATCTCAGGACCAACCTTATACCGCAGCAGCGTACTATGGACAAAGCTCAGAGTGGTATTAGTCTTGGCGTTGGATGTCAGGTGGTGATCAAAGTGCACGGGGTCATAGCCACGCACGCGCAGGATACCGCCGCGCTTGGGCGGTCCCGCTTCGGCACCCCAGAGGGACACGGGACGCGAGAGGGGCAAGACGGACACCGTGAGGCCGGCCGCAAGGCCCATGTGCAACAACTCACGACGGCTGAGACCTTCAGCAAGGTGGGAATAGGCACGCTGTGTGTGCATAGGGACCCCTCCCTGTGGTAAAGCAGTATGCGTAGTACAACCGCGGGATTGGGGATGAACAGGAGCGTCTGGCTCCGCATTCCTCGCCCGCATCCCTGATGAACGTCACATGTGTTGTCCTCCTCGTCAGCACGCATGCACAAAATCATGCCAGGTATTGTCCAGCTCGTAGCCCCTCCGGACGGTGCTACCATACCCTGTCCTGCGGTGCATGTCTAGCCCCAGCGGGAGCTGTGGAGTGCTCTCTGCGTCACGTGACCCCAGGACGTTCTGCTTTCTTTTGGCCACCAGGTGCGGTATAAGTATATCCGAACGACCTCGCCAATTCCCACACCGTCTTCCGCATGCCTCCTCGGCCTATGGAGGGTGGGCGATGACCTTTGAAGCACTCCTGGATCAAGTCCTAGAGTGGAGTGATTGTCCAATGCGTAGAAAAGCGCAGGCTGCAATGCATCAGGCACAGAGCCGCTGCCAGAGAAGATCATTCTATTTGGTTCCCATGCCTATGGGCAGCCAACACCAGAATCTGAAACCTCAAAGCTCATCCTGGCCGCCGAGAAGCCCACTGCTGGCACCATTGCATTTGCGGGACGCAACCTGGCGCAGCTCGATGGCACGGGGTTGATGGACTACCGGAGCCAGGTCCAGGTGGTGTTTCAAGATCCCTACAGTTCTCTGAGTCCGCGTATGCGTGTGGGGGACATTATCGGCGAACCCATTGAGACCCACGAGCACGTATCGCGGCATGAGGTGCGAGTGCGCGTCTGGGAGCTTCTGGAGCTAGTCGGCCTTAGGCCTGACATGGTCCGCCTCTTGCCCCATGAGTTCAGCGGCGGGCAGCGCCAGCGCCTGGCCATTGCCCGAGCCCTGTCGACCAACGCACGCCTGGTCGGGCTCGACGAGCCCGGCTCGGCCTTGGATGTCTCCATTCGGGCCCACATCATTGGCCTGCTGGAGACCCTGCAAGCGCGTTTGGGGGTCAGCTATCCGTTTAAGAAGGAGGTTGTCCTCACCGGCGAGGTACCCAGCGCCCTCAATCCTCCGTCGGGTTGCCACTTCCACCCCCGCTGTCCCTTCGCCATGCCGCAGTGTACGGTGACTGAGCCGGAATTGGTCGAGGTACCCCACGGTCACCAGGTGGCCTGCCACCTCTGCGAGCCGTGTTGATGTGAACAGTTGAAAAAAACTATGGAATAAGGAGAACAACATGCACGATCAGTGCCATGAGCAGGGATTAGGCAAGATATCGCGGCGGTGTTTCCTGTCGGCGGCTGCCAGTGCGGCAGGTTTTGCGCTCGCTGGGCCGGCCCTCGCCGAGTGCCTGGTGAGCCCAAGCGAGGGGCCAGACAGCGCCGATGTGCAGAGTCAAAGCAGTGCAGCTCCGAGCCCGCTCACCGTCTCCTGTCCTGATTGCTGCATGGCACTGCCCGCTTATCGTAGTCATGTATAAAATTTTCGGGCTGCATGAGCCTGTCAATGGCCCGGCAAGTAACCGCCCAAGAGGGTGCGCGGCCAACCGGCCTGGGCAACGACATAGTCGCGGGATTGCTCCACCAACCGGCGAATCCGGCGCATGTCCACGCCCACAAGCTCACCCCTCCACTTCATGAGCTTGCCCGCAATAAAGACGGTGTCGACGTTGCTGGTATCCATGCCTAGGACGATGGCACCGTACACATTGTTCACGGGCATCACGTTGATGCGATCCATCCGCAGCATGACGATATCGGCCTCTTTGCCAGGCGTCAGCGTGCCGATTTTGCGATCGAGGCGGTTGGCTTGCGCACCCTCTATAGTGGCGTATTCGATGACATCACGCACCGTGAGCAAGGGCGGCAAGTGCTGTTCCCCGGCCCGCTGCCGAGCCAGGAGCTGCATGCGCTGCAGGGTGAAGACCGCACGCATCTGCGCAAAGAAGTCACTCGGAATCTCCGTCTCAACATCGGCGCTCAGGCTGGGCCGGAGGCCGTAATCGAGCGCCTTCTGAATCGGGGGCACGCCATGGCCCATCTCCATCTCAATGGGGCAGGCGATCGAGACATTGCCGCCAGTGTCGGCGATCATCCTCCACTCGGTGTCGCTCAGATTGGGACAGTGGATGTAGGTGACATCCGAACCCATAGCGTCCTTCACTGGCAGTAGTTGGTTGGTCCCATTAACATGGACCGTGATCGGAGCATGGACCTCGCGAGCGACCGCCCAATGGTCCGCGTTAATGCCGGCGGCCATGGCTAGCGTCAGGAGCTGGTCATTGGAAGAGAAGTATTGTGTGCGCAGCCGGCGGATGTCCTGGGGAAACTGGTTTTGCGGCCCGGCTTGCCCACTGCCATAGGCGTAGACGGCGCGGATGCCGGCCTCCCGCAGGCCTTGAATGGCAGCATCAGTGTGCTTGGGACTGTTCCCGATATGCGACCAGTCAAGCAGCGTGGTGATGCCGGCGTTGATCGCGCCTAAGGCGCTGACAAGATTGCCAGCATAGGCATCTTCGGGTCGATACACCGCCCGGGCGGCCCCGGTAATGTCTCGCTGATAGTCACTGAGCAGACCGTTGGGGAGGATACTGCGCAAGATGCCCTCCCAGATGTGTCGGTGCGTATCGACGAACCCCGGCATGACGATCATGTTTGACGCGTCGATCACTGCAGCCGAGGCTCGGAGATTCGGCCGGATATCGACGATCTTTGACCCCTCGATGAGGACGTCGGCTTTCTCGAAGTCGCCAATCTGAGGATCAAGACTCAGCACGACGCCATCCTTCAGCATGATACGGCGCCCATGGAGGCCGCCCCGACCGCTGCCACTGCCTGGCACAGTCGCAGCCAAGGCTGAGCCAGATAGCGTCCCGGTAGTCATGGCCCAGGCTATGAGCCCCACCGCGCTCGCCCGGCAGAAAGAGCGGCGTGACGACCCACCAGACGCAGACGTAGCCGCAGCATGCGTGGGCATATCAGGGATGCCGGGGGCCGACGTACGTTTACGCATGTTGGAGTCCTCCTTCCTCGTCTGCAGTAGTGTCCGCCAGGGCACTATGCCAGTTTCGTCCACCGGAGATGCGTCAGCGCAATGGCCAAGAGAATAGCGCAGACACTGATGGCCGACGTCGCCATGAAGCGCTCGTAGAGCGTCCGGCCCATCACGTCGAACACCGTGAACCCCATTGTGGCCAGAGCGAGGCCTGTGAGCCATTGCCAGCGGCGATCCACCTGATGCCAGCGATCGATCAGACACACGACCGCTGGCGTTGCCAAGAGTAACACATAGTCCCAGCCCTGGGGCGACAAAAGTGGCACGAGCAGCATCAGCAGTGAAACTTCGAGGTAGGCCGGCGAAGGTACCGTGTCTCGCTTCAGCCACACAACGACGACAAGACCGAGAGCAGCCAGGCTCGATAAGGCTGCAAGCATCGTTGCCGCGGCACCGCAGCCTAACCATTTTGCCCACATACCGGCGAGCGAGGTATTGTCCGACCCGAGAAGATTGGGCGGTGTAGAGCTGGTAACGGTGCGATACCAGTCGCCGAACAGCTCGAGATTACCCGACCAGCCATACACCAAAGCGGGGAAAGTCACACCGACGCTGACTACCGAAAGAAACGTCGCTATCGCTCGTCGGCCTCCAACGACGGCGAGCCACGGCGCAAACAGCAGGCCGTATGGCTTGATGAAGAACGCGGCTGCCACACAGAGGCCGGCGACGGCTGGGAACGCCAGTTTGAGCGCACCTAGGGCGCCAAGCAGCAACACACCGAAGACGACATTGACCTGGCCGAGCCCCAGTTCGCGCCCGTAAAACTTGGCCATGCAGCACAGCGTGAGCCAAAACAGCCCAGAGGTGGGCAACCGCCGTTCAGGCAATAGACGAATCGACCAGTAGAGGAGCATGAGCCCTGCCATGCACGAGAGGGCATACCAAATGGTCTTCGCACTATCCTCACTGAACCATGCGAACGGTGCCATAGCGTAGGCGAATATGGGCAGGTATTTGAACTGGTAATGGCCGTCCTCCTGGCGATAGAGGGGCTCGGCGTAGAGCGCACGCGTCGCGGCCTGTCGATAGACAGCGAAGTCACGCATGCCGCGGCCAATGCGTATCTCGAAGAGAAGTAGAGCGAGCGCGGCGCACAGGAGGGCAGTAACGAGGTGTCGCGCCATGGCGTTCACCGCAGCTTACTCCTGCGGCTTCGGATGTATGTTGGCCACCAGAATCCTCTTACGTATGTACAGGCACTGCAGCGTAACCCCCAGGCTTTCATCGTTATCGATGCACTCGATGGCTTGTTCGAGACCGAGCTTGTATAGTGGAAGAAGGCGCCCCTTCTCGCCAGCAGTCGAGACGTACATGTTCGTTCGCCTCTTCTCGCGGATACAAATGGTATAGCATACCTTTTCTGTACGCTGCGGTCAAAAATTGTGAGTGGGAGCCAGTAACGGCCGGGATACAGCTGCAAGGTTGAGGACGGCAGTACGTCTGCCGCTGAAAATGCTTGACAGATAGCACCAGTGCGCTTTAGATAGAGCACCTGCATCTGCAACGTGACAGAGGGAAAGCAAAATGAGCGAGCCGGGGCTCTCAGAGGCTGAGTACGCTGCTTTGCAGTGCTAATGGTATCGTGTAACTATGGGAGGCTATATGCCAGAGCCAGTGACCTTGGAAATTTTCTCGGACTATGTGTGACCCTGGTGTTATCTCAGTACGGGACGTATTGAGCGACTCAGGGCCACCTA
>AR_comb_assmDRAFT_11144530_pt1 | contig 18110 bp, 22 predicted proteins | sample ArasoioldDNA_FD_10543 | JGI IMG/M metagenome (IMG submission 10543) | reverse complement strand
TGATGGGCACATGTCGGTACAAATCATGCTTCCTGGGGAGAATGCGCCGGGAAACAATCCGGTCAAGTACGATCAGGGCGGTTATGAAGCGTACTACGGGGCCTATGAATTGAATGAGGTGGCGCATACAGTAACCCATCACGTGGAAGGTGCGCTGGTACGGACTCTTGTCGGTAAGGATCTGACGCGCGTTTACCGATTCGAGGGAAAGCAGTTGATCTTGAAATCATCCCGGCCTGATGAGCATTGGGCAATTGCATGGGAACACAACTGAGATAGCGATGCCGCTGACGTTTTACAAGAAGCCGGCCCTGGTGGCGTATGTAACTTGCGGCGATCCCGACCTTGCGACCACCCGTGAGATCGTTTTAGCCACCATTGAGGCGGGAGCCGATGTGATCGAACTGGGAGTGCCGTTCAGTGATCCGGTGGCAGACGGGCCAGTGATTCAGCGAGCGAGTGAGCGCGCATTGAAGCACGGGACTTCTCTCGCGCAGGTGCTGACACTAGCAGCGGAGATTCGGCAGCAGTCGCAATCGACAGGGCTGATTGTGTTTTCGTATTTAAACCCGATTCTGCGGATGGGCCTCGAGAAATTCTGCAAGGTAGCGCGGGTGGCCGGAGTTGATGGCGCGTTGGTGACCGACCTGCCGGTTGAAGAGGCGGGAGATTACCTGCAAGCCATGAGGAAATATGATCTGTCTCCGGTCTTCCTAGCGGCGCCGACGAGCCCGGACGATCGGCTTCGGCGGATTGCCGATGCGTCGCGCGGATTTTTGTATGCAGTATCACGCGCGGGCGTCACAGGGCAACGCCAGCAATTGGCAGAGGATGCGCGGAAGCTGGTGAACCGGCTACGAAAGGTCACCAAGTTGCCGATTGCATTGGGATTTGGAATTTCGAATCCTGAGCAATTCGCCGAAGTTGGAGAATTTGCCGACGCTGTCGTTGTAGGTAGCGCGATCGTGGAGACGATTGAGCGCAATCGTGGACGCGAGGCAGCGGCTGTCGCAGAATTTGTGAAGAGACTATCCGCTGTCGGTTCTTAGACTTCAGCGGTTACGAGATAACACCGGACGGACAAAAGCCAATCGCTAATTCCATGGATATCGAAGACTGGCGAAAGAAAATCGATGACGTCGATCGCAAGCTGGTAGCGCTGCTGAGCGAGCGAGCGAAGGCGGCGATTGCCATAGGGAGATTGAAACGCAACACCTCCCTGCCAATCTACGAGCCTGACCGAGAACGGATCGTCTTTAAGAACGTGCAGGAGGCGAATCATGGGCCACTGCCCGGGCGCGACCTGGTGCGGATTTATGAGCGCGTCATCGACGTTATGCGAAATATTCAGAAGGAAGAGATCGTGACATCGCCCGAACCGAAAGAAGGGGAGACAGAATTGGATTCGGAAGTGAATGACTGAAACAACGTTTTCAGCTTTCAGCTCTCAGTGAGCTGATTTGGCTGAAAGCTGAAGGCTGAGAGCTTTTTATGATTGTTGCCATGCAGGAAGGCGCCGACGAGGCTCTGATACAACAGGTCATCGAGCACCTGGTCAAATTGGGTTTCGAAGTGCACCGGTCGACGGGCGCGCGGATGACCGTTCTTGGAGCAGTCGGCTCTGGCATCGACTTTGACATCCGCAACATCGAACTCCTTCCGGGTGTTCAGGAAGTCCATCGCATCAGTTCTCCCTACAAATTGGCCGGGCGAAGTTTCCGGCCGGAGGGGACGATCGTCCAGCTGCCAAACGGGATTGGCGTTGGTGGGAATGAGATTGTGGTAATGGCGGGGCCATGCTCGGTAGAAACGCGGGAGCAGATTTTTTCTACAGCTGAGTCTGTGGCGAAGGCGGGTGCGAAAGTCCTGCGGGGCGGAGCATTCAAGCCTCGTAGCTCTCCGTATTCATTCCAGGGGCATGGAGAAGAGGCGCTTAAGTTATTGCGCGAAGCAGGAGAGAAGTTTGGCCTACTGGTGATCAGCGAGGTCATGGAGATCTCGCAAATTCCTCTGATGCTGCCCTATGTCGACATTCTGCAGGTTGGTGCGCGCAACATGCAGAACTTCAACTTGCTGCGCGAACTCGGAAAGGTAAGAAGGCCGGTATTGCTGAAGCGGGGCATCGCCGCGACGCTCGAAGAGCTCCTGCTTTCCGCCGAGTACATCATGGCGGGTGGAAACTACGACGTGATCCTATGCGAGAGGGGCATTCGGACTTTTGAGACCTACACGCGGAACACGATGGACATTTCAGCCATCCCGATTATTCATAAGCTCTCGCACCTGCCGATGACTGCCGATCCTTCACACGGGACTGGGCGTCGGGACAAAGTTTCTCCGATGGCACGAGCTTCGGTAGCGGCCGGCGCGGACGCGCTGCTGATTGAAGTACATTGCACGCCTGACAAAGCGTGGTCCGACGGAGCGCAGTCGCTGTTCCCGGATCAATTCGGCAAGCTGATGGACGAGTTGCGGATTATTGCTCCTGCAGTGGGAAGAAAGATTTAGCGATTGGGTCATTGAGTGATTGAGCTATGTCGCTCAATGGCCCAATCACTTCATCGCTCAATTTCCTTTATGGCCATTCGGCAAATCACAATCATTGGCACCGGCCTGATCGGCGGGTCGCTGGCTCTTGCGCTTCGGAAGAAGAAGTTTGCCGGGCGAATCGTCGGCTGCGATCGCGAGGGAACACTCGAACGCGCGCGCAAGCGCGGAGCAATCGATGATGGAACCGCGAACCCGGGTGATGCGGTTCGGGGCAGCCAAGTCGTGGTGTTGGCGACGCCTGTGCTGGCAATCTGTGATCTGATCGAACGAGTTGGCCCGGTACTTCCGGCGAAGGCACTATTAACCGACGTAGGAAGCACAAAGGGGGCGGTAGTCGAACGCGCCCTGAAGGTCTTTGGCAAGAGCGCGGGGAAACGGTACCTGGCAGGCCATCCGATGGCGGGCAAGGAGTTGTGCGGAGTGGATTATGCCGACCCCGACCTATTCGAGAACGCGGTGTGGTTCTTGTCTCCTTTGCCGAATCAGAACCTGAATGAAGGGTTGTTCGCCGAGTTTGCGGGATGGATCGACGCGATCGGTGCGCGGATTGCGATGTTACCCGCTGAAGATCACGACCGGCTTTGCGCGTGGATCAGTCACGTTCCCCAGATGCTTTCGACTGCACTTGCGTCCGCATTGGTTGAAGAATTCGGATCGGAAGCTCCCCTATTGCCTGCCGGCGGACGAGCCTTGCGGGAAATGACGCGGATTTCGGCGAGTCCGTATTCGATGTGGCGGGATGTGGCCATCAGCAATAAGAAGAACCTTGAAGATGCCTTGTGGAAGGTGGAGCAGCGGCTGGCGCACATCCGGGAGAATCTGGCTACGCGACAATTGGCGGATGAGTTTGAACAGGCTCATCAGTTGCGGAAGGCGCCATTGAAGAAATAACCGGCTGCTGTTCCATCGGATCCGAGGTCTGTAAGGATAGCAATCCCTGCCTGGACTTGCCTAGTTCGTAGCGGTCACACACTCGCATGGCCGCTTCCCAGACCGTCTCGAATTCGCTCCACCGTGGAACAACGATGCGCATCGCGAATTCTCGGATGATTCGTTCCATCTGCTGATCGAATTCGGCCAGGGGTGACATGGCTTTGCTTTCCGCCCGGGCTTGCAACCGGGCTGCCGCATTGCACGGGATCAGGTTCGATCCCGTGTGCTCTGCGTTTGTCACCGCTTCGTAAAGTCAGAGCTAACAACGTCTCTCAATTTTCTATCCTCTTGCTTTTGAACTATTGGACGCGGACGATGTGGGTTGGGATGCGCCGATCTGTCACTAGATTGTCAAATCATCGTCACAAGCTTGTGATTGGTCGGTCCTACCATTCGTGCGTCCGTCGCGTGAATTCGGATAGAATGCTCACGCTATGAACAAAGTTGTATCCAGTGCGGATGAGGCCATCCGCGACGTATTCGACGGCGCGTCCATCATGATTGGCGGTTTCGGGCTCTGCGGCATGCCGGAGAATCTGATTCGCGCGCTGGTAAAGAAGGGCACGAAGAACCTTCACACAATCAGCAATAACGTCGGCGTAGACGGGGTGGGCAACGGTTTGCTGCTCGCGGCTGGCCAGATCGTCCATCACATTGGAACGTACGTCGGGGAGAACCGGCTGCTCGAGGAGATGGTCTTGAAAGGGACGATCAAGCTCGAATTGGTTCCGCAGGGGACATTTTCTGAGCGAATTCGCGCGGGAGGTGCAGGGATTCCGGCTTTCTTTACTGCAACCGGAGTCGGCACCGTGGTCGCGGATGGCAAAGAGACACGGGAGTTTGATGGCCGACCGTTTGTCATGGAGCGCGGGCTGACCGCTGACTTTGCATTCGTGAAGGCCTGGAAAGGCGACAAATCAGGAAATCTGATTTACCGGAAGACGGCACGAAACTTCAATCCCATGATGGCGACGGCGGCGAAGGTCACGATCGCGGAAGTCGAGCACCTGGTTGAAGTTGGTGAGTTGGATGGAGACGCCATTCATACGCCATCGATTTATGTGAAAAGAATTTTTCAAGGCGAGCTGTATGAGCGGAGGATTGAACGACGGACGGTGAGGAAGTCAGTATCGAGTACCGTGTAGCGAGCACCGAGTACCGGGCAAACAACGGTTTGCGCCAATACGGAGGAGAACTGGCTAAAGACCAACGACGAACGACCGACGACTATCGACCGACGTCCGAAGACTAATCATGAACAAGCCAGCCAAAGATGTCGACAAGCGCGAACGCATCGTGAAGCGAATCGCACGTGAACTGCGTGACGGGTTTTATGTGAACCTCGGAATCGGGATGCCGACTTTGATCGCAAATCATGTGCCGCCCGGCATGACGGTCACGCTGCAATCGGAGAACGGGATGCTGGGAATTGGACCGTATCCCGCCGAGGGAACAGAAGATCCTGATTTGATCAATGCTGGGAAAGAAACAGTCAGCGAGATGCCGGGTACGTCTTATTTTTCAAGCGCTGATTCATTTGCCATGATTCGTGGCGGGCACATCGATCTGAGCGTACTCGGGGCAATGGAGGTGGATGCGACTGGCAGCATCGCGAACTGGATGATCCCCGGCAAGATGGTGAAAGGAATGGGCGGCGCGATGGACCTGGTCGCAGGTGCGCGGCGTGTCGTGGTAGCAATGGAGCACACGACTCGCGAAGGAGCGCCGAAGATTCTAAAGAAGTGCACGCTTCCCCTCACCGGCGTGCGAGTGGTCGACACGATCGCCACCGAGATGGCTTACATTCGCGTGACGAAGGATGGGCTGGTGCTCGAGGAGATTGCGCCAGGACTCACGCCGGACGATGTACAAAAGGCGACCGAGGCGCGGTTAGTTGTGAGTAAAGAGTTGAAGGTGATGGAGATCTGAGCGCTCTGGCGCTCTTACTCAAGATTCAGCCCACGGTGGCAACTCCGGAGGCCCATCGTCGCCCTGACCACCATCCTCCCGGCGTTGTTTCTTCGCTTCGACAATGTTGTGAGCGGTCGGGCGGAGGAATGTATGAGCTTGAAAGAGCGCGTTCCCAACCCCGCTCGAGAAGTTTCCTATCTTTCCCTTGATGGCGTAGCGATAGAAGAGAATCAGCAGGGGAAGCAGCACAACGACGAGGAGCAATCGTTCCACAGGATCATTTCCTAGATTAGATTATTCGGACCACGCTACGCAGCTGCGATCCTGCGGATCAGATCCTCCTGCTCCTGCTTGCTTTCGGCTCCGATTGTGAACGCATCAAGGATGCCGGATGAGAGCGCGTATTTGATGGCTTCGTTCTGGCGATCACGCAGCTGGCCCTGTCCAAGAATCTTCATGCCTATCACAGCCTTCCCGGCGGCTTTCATTTCTTTCAAAACGCCCACGACCGTGGCGGGATCGGCATCCATATAGGCGCCTATCGGGTTGATTCTCACAAGGTCAATCTCGACCCACGGGCTCTTGGACGCCGCGCGCAGGGCTTCGATCGAGTGGCAGGAGCAGCCGTGCGCCCGGATGATCCCCTTTTGCTTTGCTTCTGATAACACATCCATGGCGCCGCGGAATTGAGTGGTCCAGTCCGCTTCGGTAACGCAGTGCATCAGGCATACGTCGAGATAATCAGTGCCGAGTTCCTTGCGGAAGCGGTCGAGATCGGCCCGCATCGCGGCGGCATCCCGCGCCCAGGATTTGCTGAGCACGGTAACTTTGTCGCGGGGCACGTGCTTCAGAGCCTCTGCGACATGGGGATGGCTTCCATAAGAATCCGCGGCGTCAAGGAAACGCAGCCCGTGGTCGTAGCCGTTGCGAAGGAGATCGGAGAGTCCCTGGATCCCCAGGGCTGTCTGGTGCGAGTGATGCCCGGTTCCGACTGTACCGGTTCCCATCGCGAGGCGGCTGGTCTTGATACCGGTGCTGCCGAGCGTAACCAAGTCGGAGGCTGCGAATTTCTGGGAAAGCGTCTGCTCGGCGATTGCCTTGAGGATCGTCTTCGAAGAAAGCCAGGCCACGCCTGCGGCGGTCGCAGAACGAATGAGGAACTCGCGGCGATGCATAAGGGTCCTCCTGGTCGTTAGGCACGCGTTCCTAAGAGGCTACACCACAGCCCAGAGGCAGGGAAGCCTGTCGCATGATGGACGGATGGGGCTCGAAACCGTCAACGGATCAGACGCGGAAGGGGGCCGCCAGGAGTCGAAAGGGCAGAGTGATCGCCAGGTAGATGACTTCGAGAATGCCGTGGACGGCGACTCCAACAATGCGGAACGGGAGCAACAGCAACCAGATTAGGGGATAGGCGACCAGGGCCAGCAGAGCGAGAGGCCAGCACAGGATGAACAGTATGCACCAAAGCAGGAATGTGAACATCTGAGACCTCCTCACTGATGAAATGTACGTTTTCGCTGATCACAATGTTCCCCGCCCTAAGCTATTCGAACTGCTTGCGGAACGCCGCGAGTTGCTGCTGAACTTCGGTGAGTTCGGCACGCAAATGAGAAACCTCCTGCTCGAGCGCGCTGATGCGGTCGGCGCCTGAGGCGCTGCCGGAGGCGTCCGCTGTCATTTTCTCCACGATTGCCTGTGGTGGTGCTTCGCCAGAGAACAGGTGCATGTAGCGACTTTCTTTTGTCCCGGGTTGGCGCGCGAGCATAGCCGTCAGAGGCGGTTCGCGATGAGCGAGGCGGTCGAGCGTGGAGACGACATCGTCCAAGGCTTCGAAGTGATACATGCGGTCGGTGCGACCCCGAAGTTCGCCGGGAGTTTGCGGCCCGCGGAGAAGCAAAACGCAGATGACGGCGATTTCGCGGCGATCGAAGTTGAAGACTTCCTGGAGTCGGTGCTCGTATTTTGTAACGCGGCTGTCAGCCCCGCTCGCCGGACCTGCCATCCGTTTTTCCTGTAGCGTGCTCAGAGCGTCGCGGACGGCGTTTTCGTCCAGCGTCATCACCGGTTCGCGATTGTTCTTCTGATTACACGCATTGACCAGGGCATTCAGGGAGAGTGGGTAGTAGTCGGGCGTGGTGATGTCTTTTTCGATCAGCGAGCCTAAGACGCGGGTTTCGATTTCTGTAAGGATCATGAACGGTCGTTAGTCGTTCGTCGTCGGTCCTTAGCTTAAACCATTCTGCGAGACTGTCGCGACGATGCCAGCTACCGTGCGGCTGTGTGGGATGGAGCTAGTCCCCACTTCTGGCAAGATTGGCCAGAAGTGGGACACCATCTGAGGTTTGATTTCAGCTTAGAAAAGAGCAGTTGCGCGTCGCTTCCAGGACTTTCCTTTTTCCTGCGCGATTTTTTCCATGTCACCGACATAGGCTCCGGCCTGCGTCAGTACATGGTGCAGATCGTTGCCGATGCTGATGAAAGTGAATCCCTTCTCGAGGAACTCTCCGACTCGCGACGTGCCGAACAGGAACAGGCCGAGGATTACGTTATTCTTTCGCGCATTCTCGATCAGGCTCTTCGTTGCGGCATCAAGTTCCGGCGAAGTGTACATATCCGGGAACTTGTATTTTTCGTAGAGGCCCATCGACATGCAGAGATCGTTCTGGCCAAGGAAAAGGATGTCGACACCAGGGACGGCTGCGATTTCTGCGATGTTCTTAATACAAGACGCGGTCTCGACTTGCAGCGCGACAATTCCTTCCTTGTTCCAGTTCCCTGCATAGCCGAGCAGTCCGTCGCGGTTCATGCTGCGTTGCGGGAAGTAGACCGAGCGCGTGCCAGCCGTCGGATACTTCGTGCAACTGACGGCTTGGCGGGCTTCATCGGCGGTGTTGATGTACGGAACGAGGACGCCGTCGGCTCCCATGTCGAGAGCTTGCTGAATGCCGGGGCGGTCGTCGTATCCGCCAACACGGACCAGGCTCTTCGCGCCGCCGTTCGCAATTCCGCTGAGCATGGCCGAGAGGCGCTCGTAGCCCATGGGCCCATGCTGTGTGTCGACAAGAAGCCAATCGTATCCTGAGTGCGCGAGTTGCTCGGCCACGGTGGGACTATGTGCATTGAGGAACAGGCCCATCTTGGGCTGTCCAGCGCGCAATTGCTTTTTGAACTCTGATCCGCTGAGTGCGGGGTCTGGCATGTTTTCCTCCTTGAAGTCGAATTGCGTAGTGTACCGCACCGGAGACATCCACTCGAAGAAGGGGATGTAAATTCTTTGGCGTTATGACCGTGGGACAGAAAACGGGGATTTCAGAGTGAAGTGCAGACTATGCACTCATCTGGTATCGCATGACAAATAGACGTCGGGAGCCTATGATGCCACTCGGAGACGCTTGTGCTACGACTGCTTTTAAATTGGATACTCAGCGCGGTCGCAGTTTGGGTTGTGGCTCAGCTTGTGAGCGGAGTCTACGTTAGCGGCTGGAAGAGCGCACTGATCGCTGCGCTGGTGATCGGGTTCATCAACGCGACCGTCGGACTCGTGCTCAAAGTAGTCACGTTTCCCCTCACGATTGTGACGCTCGGACTGTTCTGGCTAGTGATTAACGCGCTCATGCTGAAACTGGCTTCGGCGTTGCTTTCCCCCGGATTTCAGGTGCATGGGTTCTTCGCTGCCTTCATTGGCGCGATTGTACTGAGTCTGGTCAATATGCTGCTGAAAGCGATCGTGATGCCGAAGGAAGAGAAGCACTAGTCGTTAGTTCCCAGCTAATGATCTTTCCCCAGGGTCTTGCTCTACTTCATTTCTTTGCGGGCTTCAGGGATTCCCAGTCTTTGTCGGTCAGAACGCGTCCCAGATTGCTGAATTCGCCTGCTCCTTGTAGAAACTCGCCACCATCCATCCGGATGACTTCCCCATTGATATAGCCAGCTCCGTCGCTGACCAGGAACGCAGCGAGATTAGCCAGTTCGTCGACCGTACCGAAGCGGTGTTGAGGGTTGCGATCTAGCACAACTGTTTCCAGTTTCGGGATCGGAAGGACTCGTGAAAACGCGCCCTGCGTTGGGACGGGCCCGGGAGCAATCGCATTCATGCGGATGCCGCGATTTCCCCACTCAACCGCAAGGCTGCGCGTCAAGGCTTCGACGCCTGCTTTGGAAACCGCCGATGGAACGACGTACGCGGAACCAACCGGTGCGTAGGTAGCGGAAATGCTCAGAACGGTTCCTTTATGCCCGAATTTCAGCCAGCGGCGTCCACAGGCCATCGTGCAATGAAGTGTGCCCATCAGAACTATGTTGATGACCGACTGCCAGGCATTCGAGGAAAGTTCCTCTGTGCGGGCGATAAAGTTGCCCGCTGCGTTATTGACCAGGATGTCGACGGGGCCATCGGCCCATATTGATTCAATCATTTGCTCGACGGCTTCGAGGTTTCGGACATCGCAAGGAATCGCGCGAATCGGCCCTTTCGCGCTTAGTTCGGCGACGGCAGCCTCAAGCACATCTCTTCGTCGTCCGCAGATATAGACGGCGGCTCCGAGCTCGAGAAAGCGCGAGGCCATGCCCTTCCCGAGGCCCGTGCCACCGCCCGTGATCAGAATGCGCTTGTGCAGGAGAAGGTCTTTGTGGAACATAGTCTCCGTTCTTTGTTCTAGGTTTAGTTCGACCGATCTTTCAAGCCGCCGCGAAGGACAGATTATATGGAATGGGCGCACTGGCGAAATCTCTGCCTGATTGGATTGTCTGTCTCTCTCCTTGGGGCGCAACTCGACGTTCCGGCGGAGGCGGGTTCGCAATGGCAGACTCTCGCGCCCGGGATGGACATCAAACGGATCCAGAGCCGCCAACCGAGTATGGTCGGCGATTCCAGGATTACCGTACTACGCATTGACCCTGGACTCTGGGAGCTCGAAGTAGTCGGAATCGCTCAAACAGGAGAGACCGAAGGGCACGCAGCGCGCGATTGGGCCCAAAAAGAGAAATATGCAGCTGTGATCAATGCCGGAATGTTTGAAGCCGACAACAAGACTCATCTTGGATACCTTCGCATCCGCGATCATGTGTACAACGGCCGCGTGAACAGCTACCGATCGGTGCTGGCATTCGATCCACACGAGGGAAAGAAGATTTCTCCCTTTCGAATCTTCGACCTCGATTCGGCAAGGAGCGATATGCAATCGATCCTTTCGGATTATTCATCAGCGGTGCAAAATCTCCGGCTGATCAAACGGCCCGGTCTCAACCAGTGGGCGAAACAGACCCGGCAGTGGAGTGAAGCTGCGGTAGGAGAGGACCGCGAAGGCCGCGTTCTGTTCATCTACTCACGCTCGCCATTCTCCATGCACGATCTCAATCAGGAACTGCTGGCTGCAGATATTGGGGTGGTCGCTGCCCAGCACATGGAGGGCGGCCCCGAAGCACAGCTGTATGTACACGCCGGCGAAACCGAACTGGAGATGTTTGGCAGTTTTGAAACATCTTTCAAAGAGAACGATCAGAATTCGATGGCGTGGCCTGTACCGAATGTGATTGGCGTGCGTCCCCGCAAAACATCCACCCACTGAGGACGGAACGCTCCCGGTAGATCACTCCGCATCGCACGCGACCCGAAAGCCATAGTCTGCGTACTGGAACTCCGGCGGGATGCTGGATCGGGCTGAGCACCGAGCAACTTTGATGTGATGGCGCCAGGAACCTCCGCGAGAGGATTTTCTGGCCGGCTTCATTGCGCATTGCTCGGGGCCTTTCGGATTGCGTTCCGAGGAAATGGCGTAGTAATTCGGGTCGTACCAATCACTGCACCATTCGTGTACGTTGTCGCCGATATCGTACAGGCCGAAACTGTTCGGAGCATACTGAGCAACCCTCTCAGGACCGGTTTGCCACCGCTCAAAATAATCCGGCAATGATTGCGGTGGTTCGTCTCCCCACGAAAATTGTTTTTGTTCGAGGCACCCGCGGGCGGCAAATTCCCATTCCGCTTCGGCGGGGAGCCGGAACCTGCGCCCGGAAAGCAAACTCAGCCACTCGCAATAGCCGACCGCGTCATGCCATGAGACAGCAACGACCGGCTGCTCAGAATGGTTGAAGTTAGGATCGCTCCAGAATGGCGGCGCCGCTGCAGACGTGGCCCGCAGAAAACGCCCGTACTCTTGGTTGGTGATCTGAGTGACCCCAAGCAAAAAAGAATCGACCCAAACGCGATGAATCGGGCGCTCACAATCCTGGCCGCGATCGGAACCCATCAGAAACCAGCCGGCGGGGATTCGCACGAGCCCAGGGGCAATGGCCAGGTCCGCAACGTGATGTGCTGGAGTCGTTGTCATTCTTCTTGCGGCGCACTCGCCCCGAGATTAGAGTTTATCAGCCGTGGGAGGCCTAGGTTCACGACAGAGAAACCACTGAAATTCAAGGTGAAGCTGGACGGCGGAGGCAGGCAGTTCGGTGGCATCGCTGACTCCTCCATTCGATGTGATCGAGACTTTTGGTACACGGGCACGTGTGCCGGTGTGCGGAACGATCAACGGATTTAGCTTCCGGTCTTCGCTGGTCCCGATGGGCGGCTGCCACTTCATGGTCGTTAACAAGGCGATGCGCGACGGCGCAAAGGTGAAGGCGGGTGATGTTGTCGACGTTGTGATGACTCGCGATGTCGAGCCGCGTACGGTGGAGGCGCCTCCAGAGTTGAGGAAGGAGTTAGCGAAGAGCAAGAAGGCGCAGGAGCGTTGGGAGAAGATGTCGTTCACCAACAAAAAAGAGATGGCGCTCTGCATCCGTGAGGCGAAGCAGGAGGAGACGAAAAAGGGGCGGCTGGCCAAAGTGATGCAGGTGTTGAAGACGGGTGCGAAGTGGACAGGCTGAAAGGCAGTGGGCTGTGGCCAGTGGCCAGGAGATCTCAAATGACCACTGTTTCAACATCGTGAGAGCTGTCGCAGACTATCTACAACCTTCGCAATATCGTTCTGTTGAAACAGCCGGATGCCTGCGATGCCGGCGGCGCCCGCATCGAGACACTCCTTGGCATTCTCCAGACTGACACCACCCAGCGCGAGAACTGGGATTTTGGCTCTGCAGGCTTCTCGCAATCCAGTCAAGCCTGCAGGCTGCGATGCAGGAGCATCTTTCTTCACAAACACTGGCGCGAACACGACGAAGCTTGCGCGATCCGCTTCGGCCTGCTTCACTTCTGATGCCGAGTGACAGGAAATTCCAATCAAGGCGTCTGGGGGGGCGCCGCTTTGATTCCAGATCTGTTTTACTTCCTGCGGGCGTACGTCATCCGAGCGGAGATGAACACCATCAGCTCCCACCGTCAGCGCGATATCAGAGCGGGAGTTGATCAAGAGAGCAGTGCTCAATTCTGGGTTCCTAGATTTTAGTTTGTTCAGGAGGGCCACCGCCTCGCGCGCCAGCGATTCGAGGTCGCGTGTAGGCAGATCCTTTTCACGAAGCTGTATGTAGTCGATGCCGGAGCGGGTAGCCTCGTCAATCTTTTCGAGCAGACGCCTCCGGCGAGTTGGTTCGTCAGGAGCGAATGCTGTTCGATCGGTGATGTAGCAGAGTCGGCAGCGTTCAGCCATCAGCTCTCAGGATTTTGTAACAAGTCTTGTCGTCTGGACAACGTAGGTGCATCGCTCACCTTGGTTCACTGTTCGGAGCCTGATTGCTTCTTGCTCAGCTGAATCTGGCGAGGTGAGAACCTTCACAACTGTCGCGCAGTCTTCCAACTCGCTCATACCAGAATCGAACCTCACGATGGCGTAAACATGGGGGTATTTGGAGTGAGGTGTCTCCAGCGGATCTCGCATTGTTCACGGCCTTGTTTTTGCGATCTCCGGCATCACTTCGCCTTGTTTCTTCGGGGTTCCGCCCAGGTGATGCTTCGTCAGGCCGTCGCGAAGGAATTCGAAAGCTTCATCCGGATTATCGACAATCTTGAACAAATCGAGATCCTGTTGAGAGACGGTGCCCGCGTCCACGAACGCCTGGAAGTTGATGATCTTGTTCCAGTATTCACTGCCGTAGATGATGACCAAAATCTTCTTGGCAAGTTTGTCAGTCTGCGCGAGCGTCAGGATCTCGAAGAGTTCATCCATGGTGCCGAACCCGCCGGGGAAGATGACCAATCCTTTGGCCAGATATGCGAACCAGAACTTGCGCATGAAAAAGTAATGGAACTGAAAGTTCAGGGACGGGGTGATGAACTGGTTGGGGTATTGCTCAAACGGGAGCTGAATATTCAGTCCGATGCTCTTGCCTCCCGCCTCATGCGCCCCAAGATTGGCCGCCTCCATGATGCCTGGGCCGCCGCCGGTAGTGACCACAAATCGGTGGCGCCGGGCGGGAATCGTGATCGACCACTTCGTTAGCAGGTGAGCCAGCTTGCGCGCGTCTTCGTAATAGCGCGCCATATCGACACCAGCCCGGGCACGTTTCAGCTCCTGCTCGAGCTGGACGCCCGCTGCATGATTCTGACCTAGGGCCGCCAGGGTTTCGGTGGCGACCTTCGCTCCCTGGAACCGTGCCGATCCGAAGAATACAACCGTATCTTGAATCTGTTCACGCCGGAAACGGGCTAGCGGTTCTTGATATTCAGCCAGCATTCGCAGGATGCGGCCATCCGGGCTGCTCAGGAACGGTTCGTTTTGATACGCGACAGGCGCGGATTTGAGATCAGTCATGTTTGCTCACGTTCAGCAGATTCAGCGTCCTTCAGAAAGGGCCGGAACTCTAATGCAGTTCTAGTGATGTTCGTGGTAGTGAAGGGCCTCCCAGAAACCAATCCATATGTCGAGCAGACCCAGGCCGCTGCAAATACCCCGGAAGAAGCCATTCGCGATTACTGTTCGTAGAGCCGGGAACGACAACAGTAAATAATTGTCCGTCCACTCCGGAGTCCACGGCAGGATGATCAGCAGCACACCGGCCACCGCGCTGATGAGCACAAAAAGGAATACCGAGATGCGGTGCATCCAGAGTTGAACCGCCCGTGCCCGAGCATTGTCGTCGGAGGGGTCTAGAAGAGCAGTTTGAACCTCCGTCGGGGGTGCTGGAGGATCAGGTGCTTTTCCTGGAGCGCTGGAGAACGTGGGATCACTCATTCAGGGCAACTCCGGCCCTGCAAGGCAATGACGCCGCGTGCGCTGATTGCGTGACGAAAGGGGGACAAAAGCCATCGGGCTATTTTACGACTTCAGGGCCTTTATGCGCTCGGCGACGTCGCGATAGTCGATGTTGCTTCCGTAGACGTCCATGAAGTGCTTGAGAGCAGAGGGTTTATTTCCCGCAATCTCGTAGGCTGAGGCCAGTTCGTAGTTTAGTGCGACGCGAGTCTCGCCGTCGATCGTGGGAACCTGCAGGGCTTTTTCGTACCAGCGAACGGCGGCTTCGGGGACACCCTTCTCAAGGAAGCATTGTGCCAGCCACGTGTACGTCTGCATGATCTGCGGGAATGGATGTCCATGGTCAAACGATTGGCACGCTTTCTGCAATTCTCCAATGGCCTCGTCGAGCAATCCCATTTCACGGAAGGCGATTCCGAGGTTGTAATGCGTTTCGGGATCTTCGTCGCCGGAAGCGACATCCGCTTCGAGATCCTGCTTCAGTTCGCCGAACATCTCAGCCAGGTCAATACCAGCGTCTTCTCCGAAGGGAGAGGACTTCGGGGCTGCCGGAGATGTAGGCGGAAGCACCGGCGTAGATGGCTGGATTTTCGGAACTTGTACGGCAGGTGTTGCGGAAGCCACCGGCGTGGGAGCTACCGGAGCTGAAAAAACTGGAGTCTGCTGCACCGGCGCAGACGGCGCAGCGGAAGCTGCGGCGCTCGCGGCCAATGGAGCGGCCTTGGGCGCTTGAACCGGTGCAGGTGCAACCGGGACAGGCGGCGGAACTGGCTTTGCCTTGCCGATAGGAGTCGCCGGAGCAGCAGGCTTGGGGTCTGCTGCTGCGGGCTTCAGGAACTCCTCGCCTAGCGTAGCTTCGATGTCGGCAACGAATTCGCCAAGAACCGGAGCAGGCTGAGCCGCTGGAGCCTTCGGAGCGGCCTTTGCCACCGGAGTAGCGGGTGCAGCAGGCTTTTCTACTGTGCCGGCCAGGAAACCGTCGTCGCCGAGAGACGATTCAAGATCGCTGACAAATTCCTGCAGGACGCCCGGCTGTGCTGTAGGCTCGGGGACATGCGCAACGGCAGCCGGTTCAGGAGCGACAGGCTCGGGCTCAGGTTCTGGCTGCGCTGCGACAACGGGAATCTCTTCAACCGCAGCCGGTTCGGATTCTACGACCGCCTGGGGCTCGGTAACAGGCTCGGGCTCGGCAAGAGCAGCTTCCTCCACCGCGACCGGCGCTTCCTCCGTCACTTCGAATGACGGAACGTCCTCCGCCGTAATTTCCTCAAAGGCAGCATCGGGCTCAGCTGCCGTTTCCGCTGCCGGTTGCATCGCGGCATCGACCTCAGCCCGAAGCTCGTCGATCTTGGCCTGATCGCGGGTCAGAGTCTGAAGTTTGGCAAGAGCCGCCATGGCCTGCTCGGGCATGCCATGTCCAACATAGAATCGGATTTCTTCTACCGTCTCGGCGACACGGGAATCATCAGTTCCTTCTTCCTGGGTAACCGCTGCTGCGGCTTCGACCGGTTCCTCGACCGCGGCGGGAGGAACATCGTCCGCCTCGACCGTGATGGCATCGTCCCATTCCGACGAAAGATCGATTTCCTCGTTCGAAGCGGATGCCTCAGTGGCTTGGGCAGCAGACTCATCTACAACTGCGAACTCGTTCTCGGTATGGGTTTGCGCCGATACAGGCCAGGGAGAAGCGGGTTCAGCAGCAGGCTCCTCCTCTGCCGTCGCCTGTTCCGGTTCCGCAACGCTGATCTCCGCCGGAGTTTCCTCGATTGCGAATTCTGCCACTTCGGGCTCTGATGGCTCGGCAACGGCCGCAGGCGCATCCAGAAATATGGGAGCCTCCTCGCCCGAGTCGTGATGGGAGCGTGTGGAAGAGCGCTCCTCGTAGCGTTCCGCCAGCTCAGCGTATCGTGTGGCTTCGTCCGGGTGCTCGGCCTCGGAATACAGGTTTTGCAGAGTGCGGCAGCAGACACCGGCTTCGGCAAAGCGTCCCGCACGCGTGTGCAACGCGGCGAGGCGCTGGTTGATCCTCAGGTCATTCGGAGCCAGCGGAAGCGCTGCCATGAGAGGCCCCAGCGCCTTGGCGGGCATGTTGTAAGAGATGAAGAGTTCCGCATCCGTCAGCGCGGATCGTACGGCCAGTGCCACCTCGTCTGAGTAGTGCTGGTGAACCGAAGGCGCGGTTGCCTCCAGGTCGTCAATGAGAACGACAGCTTCTTCCGGGGTTATGAGCTTGCTGCCAGAAGTACCGCCCAGCTGGCTGACCACCTGCTGGTAATTCTGCATGTGCAGGGTGTTCTGCGGCTCCACCTGAGCCAGCTTCTGATACAAATCGCGCGCGCGAGGAAGATCCCCCGCCTGCACGCTGGCGTGCGCCAACAATTCCGTGACTTCGCTGACGTGTGTAGTCTCGCCAGCCTTGTGAAACAGATCGAGCAGCTTCTGCAGCGAGTCGGGATTGTCGCGCACATGCCCGATGATCGAGTGCAGGCTCTTGAGGACTTTGTCAGAATTTTCGGCCAGCAAACGTTCGGCGTGCTGATCGAATACCTGCAGTGCGTTCTCATACTGCCCCGCCTGCATGAGCGCATCCGCAAAGCTCGCAATCGCCGGCAGGTCGTTGTGAACCGTAAGAAGCTTGTTCGCGACCGTTCCGGCTTCGGAGAGTTGCCCTGTCAGCAGATACGCTTTCAGAAGATCACGCAGGCCATCGGGGTTCGAGTCGATGTCCGAGATCTTCTGTAGTGCTGCGACCGCGCCGGCACCATCGCCAGACTCAAGCAGATTCTTTCCTTGCAGAAGCAGCGCATAGGCATTTCCGGGATCCAGCGTCAGCATTCGCTGTAAGACTTCGTCTGCGGCACCGAGCGATCCCTTCGAGCGCATGCTCTCGGCTGCGGCGGAAAAGATTTGCCAGGCTTCCGTCTTCTTGCCCAGCCGGATGTAGACCTCGGCAAGCTTGACGCGCATCGAGCTGTTTTCCGGGTCCATCTCCAGAATCTTCTGGAAGATGCGGACGGCGTTCTCGAGTTCGCCGGCCTTCAGGAACTCTTCGGCGACCTGCAGATATTGAGCGCGGGCATCATTGAAGAGGCCTTGCTGCGTGTATAGTTCGGCCAGCTTCAGCAAGCTCTCGAGCGATGGTTTGAGCTTACAAATCTTCTTGTACATCGCGATGGCTTTGACGGTGAAACCTTGGCCGGCATAGGCATCGCCCACGGATTTGAAACACCCTGTAGCCTTGTCGCTCTCTCCAATGCGCGAGTAGAGATCACCGACGGTGTTGGTGACCGTCAGGTCCTTGGCATCATTCTTGAGAATTTTTTCGTACTCGGCGATGGCATTCTGCAGCTTGCCCTGCTGGACGTACTTCTCCGCATTGGCAAGGACTTTCTGTTTGTTGAAGCCGAACAATGCCATAAGAGCGAGAACTCCAGACCCTGGTCTTCGAACAACTCGCTACAGAACCCGCTGAACGCTGGGGGCTGCTTCCCGGGTACAGGTCGCGGGGTCATCTCCCATATCGGCAGATGGACGACCGGACAAGGCCAATTGTACGTCTGGAAGTCATGGAAGGCATGGTTACCAAGG
>AR_comb_assmDRAFT_10103112_pt1 | contig 18122 bp, 14 predicted proteins | sample ArasoioldDNA_FD_10543 | JGI IMG/M metagenome (IMG submission 10543) | reverse complement strand
GCCATGGAGTTGACGGAGTCGGTGAGATCTTTCCAAGTGCCGGCGACGCCCGGGACGTTAGCCTGACCGCCGAGGCGCCCTTCAGAACCGACCTCGCGGGCGACACGCGTGACTTCACCGGCGAAACGGTTCAACTGGTCCACCATGGTGTTGAGCGTTTCTTTGAGTTGCAAAATCTCGCCGCGCACGTCCACGGTGATTTTGCGAGACAGATCACCGCTGGCAATGGCGGTAGCGACTTCGGCGATATTGCGGACCTGGCCGGTAAGGTTAGAGGCCATGAAGTTGACGTTGTCGGTCAAGTCTTTCCAAGTGCCGCCGACGCCGGGGACTTCCGCCTGTCCGCCGAGTTTGCCTTCGGTGCCGACTTCGCGGGCCACACGGGTAACTTCACCGGCGAAGGCGTTGAGCTGGTCCACCATGGTGTTGATGGTGTTTTTCAGTTCGAGAATTTCGCCTTTCACGTCCACAGTGATCTTGCGCGAGAGGTCGCCGCGCGCGACTGCGGTGGTGACTTCCGCAATGTTACGAACTTGGGCGGTGAGGTTGCCGGCCATGGCGTTCACGGAGTCGGTGAGATCTTTCCAAGTGCCGGCGACGCCGGGGACGAGAGCCTGCCCGCCAAGCTTGCCGTCGGTGCCGACTTCGCGGGCCACACGGGTAACTTCGGAGGCGAACGAACGCAGCTGGTCGACCATGGAATTGATGGCTTCCTTGAGCTGCAGAATTTCGCCGCGCACGTCGGCGGTAATTTTGCGGGAGAGGTCGCCGCTGGCGACGGCAGTGGTGACTTCGGCGATATTGCGCACCTGTCCGGTCAAGTTGCCGGCCATGGCGTTCACGGAATCGGTGAGATCTTTCCAGGTACCGGCAACGCCGGGAACTTGCGCCTGGCCGCCCAGCTTGCCTTCCGTGCCGACTTCGCGGGCCACGCGCGTGACTTCGGAAGTGAAAACACTGAGCTGCTGAATCATGGTGTTGACGATGTTGGCTAGGCGGAGGAATTCGCCCTGCAGCGGACGGCCGTCGACGTCGAGCCGGACAGTTTCGGCAAGGTTCCCCTGGGCGACGGCGGCGATGGCGCGGGTGACTTCGGTGGTCGGGCGGAGAAGATCGTCAACGAGCGTGTTGACGGAAACTTCCATTTCGCTCCAGGCACCGCGTGGATCATAGAAGCGCGTGCGCTCCTTGATTTTTCCCTCTTTGCCGACAACATGGCCGACGCGCTTGAGTTCGCGGGCCATGCGCTCGTTGGCGACGATGATTTCGTTGAAGCAGTCCGCGATTTTTCCACCAACGCCGGTCCAGATGCCCGGCAGGCGGACGGAAAAGTCTCCATCGCGCATAGTTTGCAGGCCGATGAGGATGGCGCCGAGGTCGGCTTCCGAAAGCTCGGCGGTGTGATGCCCGTTGGCGCCGTCACCACGCAAGAGCTTAGTTTCGGTGCCCAAAGCTTGCGTTTTTCTTGGTTCTCCGCGTTTCATACGTTCTCTCCCCGAGGAAAATGCCGGCTAGAGGCGCTCACAGGCATGTTCAAATGTTCGCGCGCGTCAAAGCTAAGAAGTAAGCATACAAGCGCGGATTGCACCGCATGGTGAGGTTTGAATGGAGGACGGTGTATCAGGAAAGGGGGTATGTTCTTAGCGAAAAGCCCGCTTGACGACGCGAGCATGACGAAGCACTTTACGGGTCTGGGCATGAGCACTTCCTATGATCTCTTGCTCGGAAGAATCTCGACGACGTGAACTCCTCCGGGGAAATCCTAAGGTGTGCCGTTGGACGACCCAATCGCTTCTTTTGGCACGGCTAATCCAAGCTCGTTGGCGATCACATATACCCGTGCACTATCGAGACTCGGGCTCGCATAAAAGCCGTTGGCAGCCACGGTTTCGAGGCCCTTCCGCAACTCCGCTTCGGTATCGGACTTGAGCAGGTAGCCGCGAGCGCCGGCCTGGAACGCGATGCGAACCCACTCGATCGAATCATGCAGCGTCAGAAGAAGAACCTTTGCCTCAGGCTGTTGTTTGCAGATGATTTTCGTGGCTTCCAGACCGCCAATTCCCGGCATCGAGATATCCATCAGAATGATGTCAGGTTTAAGCGAAGAGGACAGGCGAACTGCTTCTTCGCCAGAATCGGTTTCGCCAGCGATTTCCCAGCCAGGCCAGGCTTTGACGATACTCTGGATTCCTCGGCGGAGTACAGCATGATCGTCAACTACCAACACTCGAGTCATTACCTGGTTCCATTCCGCGGCTCGCACGGATTTCGTGTGGCCAACTGAACTTTAGAGGTCCGGAATGCCGTCGAATCCGAGGGATAGCCCGTTTCCGTCGCTCTAAACTTCAATGATTTGGTTCTTGACGGCATAGCGAACCAGTTCGCTGACGGAATGTAATTCGAGCCTGCGCATGATGTTGGCACGATGGGTCTCAGCGGTTTTTACACTAATGTTCAAGGCAACAGCCACTTCTTTGCTGGTTTTGCCTTCGGCGAGGAGTTGAACAATTTCGCGCTGGCGACCCGTAAGACGGCCGCGACCGTCGCTGCGGACTTCGCGAGGCTTATCGCCGCGCAGGCCGTCCATCATCATTTCGGAAACCTTGGCCGTGAAAAACGGCCGGTGCATGCTCAGGGCTTCGACTGCGTTCACCAGATCGCGGTTGCAGTCGGACTTCAACACGTAACCGCGTATCCCTGCGTCGATGATTTCGTAGGCCAAATGGTCGGAAAGGTGCAGCGTCAGGATAACGATTTCGGTCTTGGGCAAACTCTTGCGAATTTGGCGAGCCGCTTCCAGGCCGTTGAGCTCGGGCATCGCAATGTCCATAACTACGACGTCGGGCTTCAGATCTAAGGCCAAAGCCGCCGCTTGGCGCCCGGTGGTCGCCTCTCCACAAACTTCCCACCCTTTGTGCTCCAGTAGAAGCTGACGCAAGCCAGCACGGACGACATCGTGATCATCGGCAATAAGAATGCGCACAGGCCGCTCCGAGGGGACTCAAGTTTGCTACTTTGTCCCCGGCCTACAGTGAAAGATATAGGGTGAACCTTGTATTTTTTGTGACGTGTTCCTGATTTTGAACAAGCAGGTTTAGTTCGCTGTTCCGCGCGATGTAACCCGCGAGCGAGCTTCCGGAATTGCGGCAAGCGCCTTTTGCCCTTCGATCAGCGGAATCTCGACCAGGATTGCAGTACCCGAAGGCGCGCCGGGCTCGATTCGCAAGATGCCGCCCAGTTCGCGCACGCGTTCGCGCATGCCGCCGAGGCCGACGCCCATGCCCGAACCGCAGTCGCGGAACGACCGGATGCGCTCCAGGGGAATGCCTTTTCCGAAGTCTCGCACGCGGAGGGACACAATATTAGCGTCATAGAAAATCTCTATGTTGACTTTTTTGCTTTGCGAGTGACGATGTACGTTGGTCAGGCTTTCCTGAAGAATGCGGAACAGCGTGGTTTCGATCTCCTTCAGGAGCCGGGGAATCGAAGGCGGCATGGTCATCTGCACTTCGATTTCGCTGCGCGCCGCAAAGCCTTCCACATACCAGCGCACCGCGGAAATCAAGCCGTTTTCGTCCAGCAACGGAGGATGCAGGAGGTATGACACGGTGCGGGTTTCGGCAATGCACTGGTCCACGATCTGCGAACACTGTTCGAGAAGCCGGTAGGTGGAAGCGTCTGCTGTGCCGCGCCCGCGGTCAATGGTGATCTTCAGCATGGCTAGATACTGGCCGAGACTGTCGTGCAATTCGCGAGCGATCTTTCTTCGCTCTTCGTCCTGCAGCTGCAAGATGCGGCCGCTCAATCGGCGGGCGGTTTCTTCGGCCCGGCGCTGCTGCGTGATGTCGGCATTGATTTCCAGCCAGCCCTTGAACTCGCCGCGGTCGCCCCGTTTGTGAATCCAGCGGCTGTAAACCACCACACGCGTCCCGTAGCGATTGGTGTGAACCAACTCGCCCTCCCAACGCCCGTTTTCTTCCAGGCAGGCAAGAAGATCGGCGAATGGAATGGGATACTCAGTCTGGAGCAGATCCGAAACGTCGCGTCCCACCGCTTCCTCGGCGCTCCAGCCATACAGGCGCTCCGCCGCTCGGTTCCAATACGTAATCCTGTGCGCGACGTCGCAAATCAATGCGCCGTCGGTTACCAAATCCAGCAGCTCGGCCTGGGCGCTTGCTTCCGTCAGTTTTTCCTGCAAAGCCTCGCGCTCTACTTGCCGCTCTGGCGGCTCGGCGGTGGTGCGCAGCGTTTCCTGCGGTAGAAACTTTTGCGCGCTGATGTCTCGCAGAGATCCTAGATCGCGATAGGGTCTGCCGGTGTCGTCAAAATAAAAGCGCCCTTTGGCTTCGACCCAGCGGGTCTTTCCATCCGGCAAAACAGTCCGATAATCGAAATGATAGTCGGCTCGATCGTTGGTGGCCGCTTCCCGTTGCTCACGAACGGTTGCCAAGTCATCAGGATGGATCCGGGCTCGCCACAGCTCCAAAGAAGGTTGGTGCTCGGTCGTCGAATATCCCAGCAGCGCAAAAAGACCCGGCGACCAAAAAGCCTCGCTGGTTTGCATGTTGACGTCCCAAGTGCCCATCAGCGTCACGTCGGCAGGCCCTTTTCGGCTACTTGGCAGTTTTTCCGGTTCAGCCGCCTGGGCAGGCTCCGGGACAGGTCGACTTAACTTTTCGATGGTGGGGAGCAGGTCACGGGAGAGTTCGGACTTGGCGACGTATCCTGCCGCCCCCACTTCGAGAGCCAACCGCCGCGTCACTTCCGGCTCGTTCTGGCTGATGATAATTACTTTCGTTTCTATGTACTGCGAGTGGATGGCTCTGGTTGCTTCGGTACCGGTCATTACCGGCATCGCAACGTCCATCAGCACCAAGTCCGGCCGCAAACTTCGGACCTTCTCTACGGCCGCCTGGCCGTCGGCGGCCTCGCCGCAAATCTCCCACTCCGGCCGTGAGGAGAGCAACGAACGCAGACCGCGACGGATAACTTCGTGGTCGTCAACGATCAGAATTCGCAGCGAGGCCATAGTGGTACTGTCCGCAGCTAAAGTGCGCGCCACAAACTTTAGCGTTGCCTATAATTTCCAGAGTGGAACACTGCAACGCATTGCAGTCCATACGCGATTGACGGTATACCGCGCCCACTCCTGCCCCGAAGTCGTACCCAAAGAAGCGTATGGTCGCGCCCCGCTGGCTCGCACTAGCATTCCGGTAGCTCTCCCTTAAGGGTTGGCCCCATGCTTCAAGCAATGACGCCCGACGCCTCTCTTCAAAAATTGAATGATGCAATTGAGCCACTCTGTCCACGAGACAGCCACGTAATGCGCTATCACGCCAAGGGCCTGGAGTGGCCGAGCAAGGCTGGCGACCAAGCGATGCCGTGCTACCACTGCGAATATGAGGGCTGCAGTGTCTGCTACGCGCCATACGATGGATATTTCACCGTTATCGACACACCGGATCTGCCCCAAGCGGTTGAGGAACCGGGTGTCAATGTTCTGCGTTGCCCACGGCACAACGGCTGGCTCTATCGCTCCTTCGCGGAAAATCAAAGAGACCGGCTGGTTTGGCGGTGCGGAGTGGAACGCTGCGATTACACACGACCTGATTTCGGTCCGGTTTGGCCTTCCCTGTAGCTTGATCGTCCGTTTGCTTCCCCTCCATTCAAAGGTTCTTTGGGCGCTGCATCCCTTTTCTTGAGCAGCGATTTGCTCGCTCCAGTGCTGCGCGCCGCGAAGAGGATAGATTCTTTCCGCCGCGATTGATGAAATAAGTTAGGCGCTTAAATACAGGATTAACCGGCTTGAACCGGTCCAACGCTTGCGCCTAACTTTGCGGGCGGCACGTCTCCTAGGGAGGTAGGCTCATGGCCGACCTGCTCGAGATCCTTAGTACATTGCTTCAGTTCTTTGCATTCGTGCTGCTGGCAACGGCAGTCATTTGTATACCCGTGATCGCGGTGCTTTGGTCATCGGAACTCGCCCATCACATCGGGCCTGCTCGCCGCCGCCCGCGCCGTCGAGCGGCCATACCGCTGACGAAGATCGCTTAGTCGCCGGCCCATCGCTTTCCGCCGGAGAACACGCTCTGCCTGAGCGTGGCTTGCCAGGACTGTCATGTCTCCTTGATACTGTTGCGGCAAGCGGCGACTCCCAATGAACCCTGTCGAAGCGCTCGGCTTGGCCTTCGGCGCCGGCTTTTCGTCCGGCCTCAACCTCTACGCCACTGTTGCCACTCTCGGCCTGCTCCAGCGTTTCGGTGTCATCCACCTTCCCGCGTCGCTCGAAGTTGTTGCAAACCCCATCGTATTGGGCGTAGCGGCCGCCTTGTATCTCGTTGAATTTTTCGCCGACAAAATTCCCTATCTCGACACTGTCTGGGACGCCGTCCACACCTTCATTCGACCTCCCGCCGCGGCCATCATCGCATACGGTGCCGCCGCCGCCGTCTCGCCCGAATGGCGCTGGGCTGCTGCGCTTCTCGCGGGCGGAGTCGCCCTCACCGCGCACAGCACCAAAGCCACCACGCGCGCGGCGGTCAATACGGTGCCGGAGCCGTTCAGCAATTGGGCTCTGAGTTTTGGCGAAGACCTGCTCGCCGTCTGGTTAACCTGGTTCACGACGGTGCATCCCGTCGCGGCCATCGTTATCGTCGTGGCGCTTTTGATCCTTTGCGCCTTCTTGCTCTACTACCTGTTTCGTTTCGTCCGCCGAGCCTTCCGCAACGTATAAGCGCCCTATTGTGCCGCCTGCGGCCCTGCTTCTTCGCCCGCGTCTCGGCGGTCTTCGTCAACTACAGCAACGGTAAAACTTCGCCGCTCGTCCGCACTCCCGCCCCAATCGCACTCTCATTCGCCGGGCTCGACTCCACGTCCTGCGCTCCAAACGAAATTCTCCCAACCTGCTGCCGCGCATAAAAACGTGCCGACGGTACGCGTATCACTTGCCCATTCTTGTTGATGGGCGCGCTGAACGGCCACCCCGGCTTCGGATACACCATGCTGTGCCCCCACCGGTACAAATAAATCGCCGTCACATCGCGATCGAAATCGAATCCGCGTCCCGCCAGCACTCGGTTCAAGTCCGACCGCAGCGAATCTTCATAGCTCGAAAACGGAGTGGTCAGCAATTTCACACGCTCGCCCGGCTGGTCTTCGACAGATGCCGTGTTCCCTCCATAAAATGTCAGCACCGTCGGCCGATTTGGATTGTTGCGATTCGGCCCCACCCAGTCCGCCACCACGAAATCCGCCCAATACTGGCTGCCCCAGTAATACCCGTCGTATCCCAGGTCCACCACCGGCGCCGCGCTGCGAATGCTCACGTTCGCTACCAACACTGGGCTCAGCGTCACTTGGTCGAACGCGTCTGCCTGGGACACGCTCAGCAAATGCTCGCATGCCGTCCGCGCAGTGTGCGATTGGCCGGCAAAGATCACCGCTTTCGCCGTCGCCCGGAAAAACTGCCCATTCTCGAAATACACCACGCTGGCGCTGTTGTTCGCCGTGTCGCCGCGCAACACCAGCGCTCCCTGCCTTACCCTCACATTGTTTCCCTCCCCGTCCATCGCGCTTAGATTGAACGGATTCGCCAGAATCTCGGCGTCCGTGTTGCCCGCAATCGCTCCCGGAATCAGCCATTTGATGACGTGCCGCAACATTCCCGAATTCCCACCGGGATATGCAAACTCAGGAAAGTATTCTGCTCCCAGAAAACTGATGGACGTGTACGCCGAAGCCTGCGCCGTCGTCCCGTCCAGCGCATCCACCGCATACCGCGTATAAAAATCGGAGACCGCCGGATGGAATCCCTTCGTCTGCGTCAAATACGAATCAAACGTCATCGGCGACAAATAGTCGAATTTCGGATCGCTGTTATCTGCCGGATCGGTTGGCGCTCCGGGCTTGTGATACCAGTTCTGCAAATCCTGTCGCGCCGCCTTCAAGTCGTTCACGATGTTCATCGGGTAGGGAACTGCATTCAGCCCGGCCCCGTACGTGTCAATGTTCCAGCTGTTCGTGCCCGGATTTACGTACGGCGTCTGGCTGTCGAAGTAGTAGCTGTAGAACGGCGCCGGCACCACGTAGTTCTGCCACAAAATTCCGGTCGTATCGTAAATATCGGTCAGAAATGGCGCGTACGGCTGCACCGCATACGCCGTCGCCGTCGAAGCGATATCCGGAATCGGCGCCGCGTCATCTCGGTTCGCATTCCCGCCTGGCGTCGGTTGCCCATCCAGAATCAGGATCTTCGTCCCCGGCCTCTGCCGCGTCAGGTAGTACGCCGCCGAACACCCGGACATCCCGCTCCCCACAACAATCACTTCGTAGTTTCCGTTGTCTGCCAGGATCGGCTGGCTTCCCTGGTAGCTGTCGCACGGCGACGATGAAATCACCACGCTGTTAGTCTTGAACGTAAGCCGGCCGTCGCGCAGCCAGTGCGCCACATTGAATACCGAGGGCAGATTTCCGCCCCGCAACACCCTCGGATCACTCCCAATACCGCCGTCGCACAGCGCCGTGGGGTTCGCATACATCCGCATTGGAAAAGAGCCGCCCACCGCCGCGGTCCCCGCCGCAATCAACATCCCGTTCATGAAGTCTCGCCGGTTGATTCCTTCCCCATGATGTTTTTTCATTGCCTGCCTCTCCGCCAGATAGATTTGTACCTATGGATTTGTGGGTATCTGCCGGTCCGCGTTGCTGCTTGCTGATGTGCGGACGACACGTAGGCTGGGGGTAAACGCGGCAAACTCTATTCCCTTTACGCCACCTCCGCAAGCCTCTTTTTTTTTAGTAGGGATGCGGGGAAGCCTCGTTATCTATACCGCTGCCAGTGCTCCTCTCTTCCGGCATCTAGCACGGCAACTTCTGTCACGAATTTCTATACCGAGGGTGGCAAATGGCATTTGGAATTGCCTTGCTGGTCGGTGCATTCGGTGTCCCCAGTTCCCTTCGCACCGTTTGGACGCCTGGAAGGTTCCCGGTCCATGAAGTAGCAGTCCTGAGCGGATATTTTCGAAGCGACCAAGACATCCGACGCCAATAAGCTGAAGAACGGGACGGCAAATGCGGAGGCAAGGCCAAAACACCGCGACGTGGTTGTCATTGCATTACCGGAGAACAAGCCGCTGACCTTTGAGGCCCATCTACTTCTTGGCTAGGCCCAGCCGCAGCAAGTTCCCTCGCAAATCCAGGGCACGGCCGGCAATGATTCCGCGGTCGGCAGGGATTTCTCGATCGAGCGTCAGGGACGCCGGTAGACCCTCAGCCGTCGAGCGAAGTTGTACGTCGTGTTCCGCCACTGCATGACACTCCTGTTCCCGTAGGCAGAACTCGCAGTTAGCCGTAACCATTCCCCCGAATGGTGCCCCAATCGCTTCCGGCAGCGGCGTTGGGCGCGACACGATTCGCAGTAAAAGTGTAAACATTGATCCGGATGGCTCATGGCTCTTGATTCTGGCCGCGCAGAACAGCCTGCCGTGGCAGGCGGGCTAACCCGGCACTCCTTTCACAGGTCCTTCGCAGGCTAGGAAGGGTGCTTCCGGTTATCAATCCATGAATTGCCCTGGCCCCGCTGGAAGGTCTGAGGGTGGGGCTAATGTTTTGCCTGTACGACCCATTGAATTGAATCTTCGTCCGCAGGCGGGCAGCTGTCAGATGGGCGTTAACTCTTCCGCGCCCATAGAGTCTTCTGCGTATGTCGCGTGCTCGTCAAAACTCCTATCTTCGACGGCGTGCCTCGGAATCCCGCTGGTGAAAGACTCTAAGCCTATCTGCGATGCCGTCAACGCCTTCCCAGCGCCGCCTGTGAAAACCGTGGCCAAGGCTGCGGCCCGCATTCTTATTGCGGAAGATCGCCAGTCTATGCGCGACGCCCTCAAGCTTTTGTTCAAGCTGCGTAAAAACTGGGAAGTTTGCGGCGAAGCGCAGAACGCCGACGAAGCCGTTCGCAAAGCGGAGCAATTGCAGCCAGACCTGATCGTTCTGGATTACAAGATGCAAGATGCGAACGGCCTGCAGGCCGCCGACGGTATCTTCAAGGTGCTGCCCGACGTTCCGGTCGTGATGTTTACGCTGTATAAGACCGACGAACTCGAGCGTGCCGCAAAATTGGTCGGAATACGATGCGTCGTTGGTAAGGAAGAGGGCGTGAAAACCTTGCTGCGAGCGATCGAATCGCAACTTACCGAATTCCTGAACTAAGCTCGGTGCGCGGCGAGGCTACGGCCGCGCTTTGAAACTGAATGTTCCTCTAACTCCGTTCCCTGCCACAAATCCGAAAACCGCGCGCGCAAATCCTGCGCTTGCCAAGCTTGCTTACAGAACGCAGCCCCGTTCGGAAACTGTCGACTGTGAAGGCTTTACCTAGCGTACTTGTCCACCCAGTCCAGGAACGTTTTGTACCAGAACTTCGCGTTCTGCGGCTTCATCACCCAGTGGCCTTCGTCTGGAAACACCACCAGCTTTGACGGCACTTCCTGCCGCTGCAGTGCGCTGAAAAACTCCAGCGACTGCGTATACGGGACGCGATAGTCCCGTTCTCCAGCGATCACCAGCGTCGGCGTTTTGAATCTTCCTAACCGGCCCGCAAGTGTCACCGGCGCAAATTTCCGGTAGCTCTCCGGATTCGACCAAGGCGTACCCTGCATGTCGTGCTCTTCAAACCACAGCTCTTCTGTCGCGTACATGGACACTTTGTCGTACACGCCCGCGTGGCTCACCAGCGCTTTGAAACGATCCGTATGCGTGGCAATCCAGTCCACCATGTAGCCGCCGTACGAGCCGCCCGCTGCCGCCATTTTTGTCCCATCCAAGAATGCAAATTTCGCGAGCGACTCATCAACGCCCTTCATCACGTCCAGGTATGCTTTACCGCCCCAATCGTTGGTGATGTCGTCGGTGAACTTTTGGCCATAACCCGTCGAGCCACGCCGGTTGATCATCAGCGTCGCGTAGCCGGCCGCCGAAAATACTTGCGCGTTCCACCGGTACCCCCAGGCGTCCGACCACATCGTCTGCGGGCCGCCGTGTAGCAGCACCAGCACCGGATATTTTTTCTTCGCATCGAAATTCGGCGGCCGAACCAGCATCGCCTGCACTTTGGTTCCTTCCGCGCCCTCGAACCAGAATTTTTCCGCCGCATTCATTTCCAGCTTGCCAAGCAGCGCGTCGTTCACATGTGTGATTTGCTTCAATCCGGTTCCATCGCTCGCTGCCACGAACAATTCCGCCGGTCGCGTCAAGCTGGTCCGCGAAAGCACCAGAGTCTTTCCATTGTCGCCGATCGAAAAGTTGGCGTTGAATCCATCTAGGAGCTTCTTGGGTGTCGCTCCCGCTTTCGCCGTCATGGCGTACACCGGCTTCAACGTTTCATCCTCAGCAAGAAAATAAATCGTCCTGCTGTCCGGCGACCAAGCCAAGCTTTCCGCGCTGCGGTCGAACGACGCTTCCGTCAGATTTTCGCTTTTGCCGGACGAGCGATCGTAGAGCATGACGCGCCAGCGATCGGCTTCGTAACCGGCCGTGAGTTGCGCGCGATACGCAATGTATTTTCCGTCCGGCGAATACACGGGGTTTCCGTCGAAGCCGGGTTGCGTAGTGATGCGCTTCGGCTCGCCGCCCGCCGCCGGCACGATAAAGAGATCGCCGTTCGTGCTGGTCGCTTCCATCTTGTCGGTGACGGCGGTGAAGCAAATCTCTTTGGAGTCCGGCGAAAAATTGATGTCGCTGTCTTCGCCGCGCTGATCAGGAGGGACATCGTAGTTCGCACCAGGAGTCAGATCCCTTGCTTCGCCGCTGCCGTCGGAAGACATCACCAGCAAATGCGCGCGCTTTCCTTCATTCCAGTGCGTCCAGTGGCGGTACAGCAGATTTTCGGCCACGTGCGCTTTCACCGGATTCTTTTCGTTTTCTTCGTCGCGCTTCTTGTTGCACGCATCGTCGTTATTCTGCGGACCCGCAGAGCGGTTGATGCAATCTGGAAACACAGACGACGTAAACAAAATGGTCTGGCCGTCCGGCGACCATTTCACAATGTCGGCGCCGGTGGAAAGTTTCGTCAGTGGATGCGCTTCACCGCCTTCCATGGAAAGGAGATAGATTTGCGAATCGCCGCTTCGCGCTGAGAGAAACGCGATGGTCTTGCCGTCGGGCGACCATTTCGGCGAGGAATCCTTTCCCGTCCGGGTGAGTTGGATCGCGTCGCCGCCCGCGACCGGCGCCATCCACAAATTCGAGGCATTGCGGTTTGCGTCCATATCTGGCGTGGCCACGGTGTATGCCACCCACCTTCCGTCCGGAGAGATTTCCGCTTCCGCAATGCGATGCATGGCTATCATGTCGTCAAAGGTGATCGCGCGTTTTTCTTGCGCGCGAAGATTTGCGCCGCCCGCGAAAAACAACGCGGCCGTACACACAGCGCATACCAGGCTTCGCTCAGCCACACTCGTTCTCATGCGCTCTCCTTGAGAAAACCGCTGATGCTCAGGATCATTGTTGCAGAGGCAAATCTTATGCCTTTTCTCCGGTGATTGACAATGAAGCGATGCCGCAAACGGCAACCGCGGCGTCGACACTGATTCTTCAGGCGCCGATGGGAACACCCACCGCCCAAACGTAGCCATCCGGATCTTCCAGCATCACATCGCGCCAACCGTGCGGAAAATCCTTTGCGGGCTGCACTACCTTTGCCTTGCGAGCGCCCGCCCGCTTCTCCGCCTCATCCGGATCAATTCCCATCACCCGGAGTTCGACGCCGATCCCGCGCAAGCCGACGTCGGTCAGCCGCTCGTGAGCTGGATGGTGATCATACGCATGGTCGGCGTGCAGCATGAACTGTGTCCCCCCGAGTTCCAGCGCGGCGAAGTCTTGGTCCGCATAATGGACTGTGGCGAGCAGCACGTCGCGGTAGAAGGGAAGCGAGTGTTGCACATCGCGCACCAGGAGATTCACAGTGAAGTTTGGCAACGATCGGCCGTAAGTATCGGCGGGCAGCCACCCCGAACCTGTGCGTTTCATGGTCATCGAAATTTTCCTCACTTCATAATTTGCTCGCCAAAATTCCTAAATGATAGAAACAGCCATGCCATGAACAAGGCAAACCCCTCCAATTTGGTCGAACGCTCTCGGTCAGTTCGACGCGATTGCAGCACGCTTCAGCATGAACCAGTTGGCGAGTGCCATTGCAGCAGTCGCGGCTAGAACGACCGCTTCGCCGGGGCCGATGCGGCTGAGCAGAACCACAACGATCAACAATGCTGCGCCGCTGAACAGCCATGGAAATGCCAGGCTGAAAGGTGCCGCGCCGCCGCGCTTCCGAAGTACGAGCAGGGCGGCGGCCATGCCGCCGTAAACGACCAGGCGAGTGGCGGCGGAGAGTACGGCGTTCCAGCGGAAATCTCCGAGCGCGGCGAATGAGAAAACGGCGAGCGAGTACAGCAGGATCGAAATATGCGGAGTGCGGAAGCGCGGATGAATGCGCGCGAAGAATCGCGGAAAGTCTCCATGTTCGGCCAGGGAAAAGGTAATGCGAGTTGAATGCAGCAAATTCGCGCTGAGATATCCATAAGTCGAAATGAGCGCGCCCAGACCGATCGCCGTTGCTCCCCAGCCGCCGAGGAAATTCCGCGCGGCATCCGCCAAGGGCCGGAGCGAGGTGCCGGCGTTGGGCAACGTGCTCAACACTACGTACACCACCCCGGTGTAAAGAAAAACTTGCAAGACCAGGGCCGTGAGCAGCGCGAACGGCATGTCACGTTGCGGATCACGCGATTCGCCGCCAACGATCAGCGCTCCTTCAAAGCCGCCGTAGCCGAAGACGAGCAGAAGCAGCGCTTCAAACCAGCCTTGCTGCGTTGTAGCGCCGAAATGAAGCGGCACGCGCAGCTGTGAATGAAGGAATGGGAGCGCGAGACCGGCAACTATAAACAAGGCGAGCAAGCCGATTTTTACGATAGTGAAAATATCGCTGACGGTTTTTCCGGTTTTTACACCGACGTAGTTCAATAGCGCCAGATGCCCGATCAGCGCGGCGATCAAACAGATTTCCGCGAGTTTTCCGTGGAGCGACGAAATAAATTGTCCGAGATAGTTTGCAAACAGGTCTGCTGCCGCGGCGGGAGCGGCGATACGGGTGAGGAGGATCAGCCAGGCAATGAGCAGGCCAGAAAAACGGCCCAGGGCTTCCCGGCCATAGAGATAAAGACCGCCGGTGGTTTCAAAGCGCGAAGAAATTTCGGCGATGCAGGCGGCAATGATCAGCGCGCCGCAGCCGGCGATGATGCAGCTCAGCGGGCTGTAACCGTCGAGGCGCGCGGCGAGGAGAGACGGCAATCCAAAAATTCCAGCGCCCAGGATGGAGTTGGCCATTAAAGCGACCAAGCTCCATCGCCCGATGGTGCGAATGAGTTCCGGCTCGGTGGGCTTCATCAAAGATTTCCTCAGGGGCTAAAGCCCGCTCGGTAGCCATTGGCATATGTCGGAGCCAAAGCTCGGCCCCCCGAATACCCTTCCATTTGGCGGCGGGGACCTCACTTGGCGACAGCGGGGGCGCGGTGTTTGGCGATTTCGCCGAGCATGTCGGTGGTATGCAGGGATTCGAGATGCGGATAGCGTTCGCCGCCGTGATAGTGGATTTCGTACGTGTGGTAATACTCGTCGTTTTCCAGCAGTAGGCGGATCGGGTCCCGTGAATTTTTGGCGTCTCGAATGGCCACCCGCAGCCAGTCTGGAGTCCACTTGCGACCATTGACGGCGACAAGTCTCATTCCCGGCGCGATACCCGCTTTGTCCGCCGGGGAACCAGTCATTACGTCCACAATTGAATTCACATCGTCTCCCGCCGCCCGCGTGGTGAAGCCCAGCGAGAACGACAAGTCCACGGTCCCATCGGTTTGTTCGGCGGCGCGCTGGTGGTCATTCATCTCGTCGCTGTAACTCAGCTTCCAGCCGCTATTTTCCAGGCCGCCGAGCGGCGCTCCTGGACCATGCGAGTGGAGGCGCTCCGCGAAGAATTTCTTCCAATCGTAAGACACGACGGAATTCATTATGGCGACAACATCTTCGAGAGTGTACGGAGCGACTTTAATGACGCCGTCTTCGGTTCCGTGGAAGCGGCGGCAGAAATCGTCGAGCGACTTCTGGCCTCTGGTTTCGCGGCGGATGATGGTGTCGGCTTCGAGCCAGATGAGTTCGCTTTCTTCGTAGTAGTCCACGGGGCGCCGCCAGGAGGATCCAGCTTGCCGCGCGCCGTAGAGAATCGATACGGAAATGGCGGTGTCTTCGAGGTCGCGCCAGGTGCGGCCTGGGCGGCCGTCGTTGAGCGCAGCGAATGTTGCCGCGAGATACTCGCGGAGTTGCTCGGGCCTCCAGAAGCCGCTGCGCGCGGCGAGCATTACGCCGTAATACTGGGTGAGCCCTTCGTAGACCCAAAGTAGATCGCCCTTCATCGGTTCTTGATAATTAGAGGTGGCGAGACCGGAGGGGCGGCGGTATTTGCCATTCCAGGAGTGAAAAAATTCGTGCGGGAGCAGATCCATCAGGCCTTCGAGAGCGTCGAGGTCAAGAAGCATTTTTTCTGGGCCGCGATTGTCGCTGGATTCGTGGTGTTCGAGGCCGTTGACGGGCAGGTGATCGGTCAGGGCCAGCATGAAATCGTAGTGGCGATAGTGCCGCGCGCCGAACAGGACGCCGGTTTCCGCGATGAGCTGGCGGAAATGCGCGAGTTCGTCGGCGGTCACAGTGGTGGCGATGGCGCTGTCGGCGGCAATATTCAGGCGGTGTTCCGGTTTTTGGCCGGGAGAGAGGTCATACGTTTTGAAGAATGCCCCAGCGAACAGCGGCGAATCCACGAGCCGAGTCAGGGAAGTGGTTTCGAAGCTTGCCGCTTCCGGACCCTCACTGCCCTCGGTAGTGAGCGCGGTGGCAAACTTCCATCCGGCAGGGACGCGAACACGGGCGGAGACCATTATGTCGTCGGTCTTCGCGCCTTCGGGGTAGAGGACGACGAGGTTCCACGGCAGGACGGCAACTTGCGCGGTGGCCGAGGGCGAGCCAGAGGTGCCGTCTTCTTTGGGGAGCAAGTAGTCGAGGGTTGCTTCGAGAGTGGTTACGCCCGCGGGAATGCTGCAGTGAAAGGCGTAGAGATCGATGTCGTCGCGACGCCAGGGAATTTCCTGGCCGTTCGCGCGGAAGTGGACACCCGTGACGTCGACGATGGGTCCGTTCGGGGAGTGTTCGCCGGGAATCCATTTGGGATAGACGAGGGTGAACGGGCCAGGCTTGACGGGGAATTCCATTTTGGAACGGTAGATGCGGCGAGGTGCGTCGCGGAGGTCGACTTCTAGTTTTACAGGCGGTTGGGATTGGGCGGTTACTGGAGGAGAGCAAATCGCGATGGATGTAAGAATGGAAAAAAAGACAGCAAGCGTCCGCATGAAGGCTCCGTGAAAATTTTGAGGGTCAGGGTAACACAGGTTTGCGGAGGCGTTACGAGGGGTGGGCCGAGCTTGAGCGGAGACTCTGCAAAGATGGCGGGGGGAGCAGGGCTCCCGCTGCACGGATCTGTGGCGAGGCTACGGCGGAGATAGCGGCGTCGAGTCGCCGCACTCCAAATGGTCCGGATTCAAGCCTGGTTTGCTAACATCTTTGGACCATCATGGGTTCCTTTACAGGTTCGGTGTTTCCCCGGAATTTTCGGAAGGAGTTGCCCTTCGCGGTGCGCGGCGAGGGTTGCTGGATTGTTGCGGCGGATGGGCGGCGATATCTGGATGCGTCCGGCCAGGCGGCGGTGGTGAATATTGGGCATGGAGTGAAAGAGATTGGGGAGGCGATGGCGGAGCGGGCCGGGCAGATTGCGTTTGCGCATACGACGCAGTTTCATTCAGAGGCAGCGGAAAAGCTGGCCTCGCGTTTGCTGGCCCTGGCTCCCGGAAATTTTAAGAATGGCGGGCGAGTTTATTTCACTTCGGGCGGATCGGAAGCTACGGAAACGGCAATCAAGCTGGCACGGCAATTTCACCTGGAGTCCGGGCAAGCCGAGCGGTATCGCGTGATTTCACGGCGGCAGAGCTATCACGGGAGCACGCTGGGAGCGATGACGGTGAGTGGAAATGTGGGGCGACGAGCGCCGTATGCGCCGCTGCTCGCGAAATGGGGGCATATCGCGCCGTGTTTTTGTTATCACTGCCCGTTTGACAAGACTTATCCGGACTGCGGCATAGCCTGTGCGGAGGACCTAAGCAGCTTTATTCGGGCCAACGATCCTGGGAGTGCGGCGGCGTTTATTTTTGAGCCCGTAGTCGGGGCAACGCTTGGCGCGGCGGCGCCTCCGGACGGGTATGTGCAGCGTATCGCGGAGGTTTGTCGCGAGCAGGGAATTCTGCTGATTGCGGACGAGATTATGACCGGCATGGGGCGCACCGGGAAGATTTTCGCCGTGAACCACTGGGGCATGGAACCCGACCTGATTCTGGTTGGGAAAGGAGTCGCCAGCGGCTACGCGCCGCTGGGAGCGGTGCTGATTTCGGCAAGGGTTGCGGAGGTTTTCGCGAAAGGTTCGGGAGCATTTCAGCACGGGTTTACGTATCAGGCGCATCCGGTTGCGACGGCTGCGGGAAACGCGGTTCTGGATTACCTCGAGCAGAACCAGCTGTTCGAACGTGTCGTTTCTGCGGCCGCGCAGCTTCGCGCGGCGCTTGCTTCGCTAGAAGCGCATCCGCATGTTGGCGAGATTCGCGGGATGGGACTTCTTCTCGGCGTTGAATTTGTGCAATGCAAAGCCACGCGCGAGGCGTTTCCGAAAGAAGCGAACATGGCGGAAAAGATTCGGCAGGCTGCGCTGGAGAAAAATGTACTGACCTATCCGTCGCAGGGTTGCGTGGACGGCTTGCGAGGCGATCACGTCCTGCTGGCGCCGCCGTTCATCATTTCAGCGGAAGAGTGTTCACAGACAGCGCTAGCGCTGCATTTCGCGCTGGAGCGCACGTTCACACGCTGAGGTACGCTACACTCGTTCGATTCATATTTGCTGGTGCATTCATACTTTCTTGGGGAGAGAAATTCCGCATGCGCTATCGTTCTGTTCTGTTTTTGATCGGCCTGATCATCCTGCTGCCATTCGA
>AR_comb_assmDRAFT_10018440_pt1 | contig 18165 bp, 18 predicted proteins | sample ArasoioldDNA_FD_10543 | JGI IMG/M metagenome (IMG submission 10543) | reverse complement strand
AACGAAGAACGAAAGGTCGAAGCGATGCAGGCTCTCCCCGGGACTGACATCGGAGATTGATTATGGCAACGTTCGCATTTTCGGGACGCACGCGTAGCGGCGAAAACGTATCTGGTGAGCGCATCGGTGACACGATGGATGCGGTCGTCGCCGCGTTGAAGCGCGAGCAGATCCAGGTGACGCGCATTCAACCCACCCAGGCCAAACAGGGTGCGGTGGCACAGGCGCGCAAGCTCAAGGCCAAGCGTGTCCCGTCGAAGAACCTCGCGGTGTTCACGCGGCAGTTCTCCGTCATGATTGACGCCGGTTTGCCGCTCGTGCAGTGCCTCGACATTCTCGGCAATCAGGAGGATCACAAGTATTTCGCGCAGGTGCTGCTCGCCACTCGCGGCGACGTCGAAGGCGGCATGTCACTGGCGGAAGCGATGCGGCGGCACCCCAAGGTGTTCGACGCCCTGTTCTGCAACATGATCGCGGCCGGCGAGGCGGGCGGTATTCTCGATACGATTCTGAAGCGCCTGGCAACCTACATCGAAAAGGCCGTCAAGCTGAAGAGCCAGGTGCAGTCGGCGATGATCTATCCGATCGCGGTCATCACCATCGCCTGCGTCGTAATCGGCGTGATCCTGTGGAAGGTCATCCCGACGTTTGCGTCGCTCTTCGCCGGCCTCGGCGCCGAACTGCCGTTGCCGACTCGCATCGTCATCGCCCTCAGCAACAACCTGGTTCGGTTCATGCCGTTCATCATCGTCGCCTTCATGGCCGCCGGCTGGGGGTTCAAGAGCTATTACGCGACCGAGAATGGCAGACGGGTCATCGACCGGATCACGCTCAAGATGCCGATCCTCGGCCCGATTCTGCGGAAGATCGCCGTCGCGCGATTCTGCCGCACGCTTTCGACGTTGATGTCGTCGGGCGTGCCGATCCTGGACGGCCTCGACATCACCGCGCGAACGTCGGGCAACGCGATCATCGAGGACGCCATCCTGACCACGCGCAAGAGCATCGAGCGCGGCGAAACGATTGCCGCGCCGCTGAAAGAAACGGGTGTCTTCCCCGGCATGGTGGTGCAGATGATCGGCGTCGGTGAAGCCACCGGCGCGCTCGACACGATGCTCGGCAAGATCGCCGACTTCTACGAAGAAGAAGTCGACGTCGCGGTCGAAGGCCTGCTGACGCTGCTCGAACCGGTGATGATCGCGTTTCTGGGCGGCGCCGTCGGCGGTATCGTGATCGCGATGTATATGCCGATCTTCGACCTCATCAGCAAGCTGACCTGATGAAGGAGCGGACGCTGCGGCAGCGCCTGGCAGTTCATATCGCCGTCCGGTTACTCGTGGCGACGGTACTGCTGGGCACCGCGGTGATCGTGCAGTTGCGCTCGCCGGGCGCGTTGCCGATCGATCCGTTTTTCTTTCTCGTCGCGCTGACCTACGCGGTCAGCCTTGGGTTCATCGCCTCGCTGCAAATCGTCGAGCGCGTGCCGTGGCTGACCGACGTTCATTTCGCCATCGACGCCGTCCTCGTGTCGGCCGCGGTGTTCATCACTGGCGGCGTCGAAAGCCTGTTTGTCATTCTCTACATGCTGCCGATCGTCGCCGCGAGCACGGTGCAGTTCCGCCGCGGCGGCCTGCAGGTTGCCGGCCTCAGCACGATTCTGTACTTTGGCGTCGTGGTCACGCAGTACGTCGCCGCGAACGGTTATCTCGATTTGCCGTTCAAAGGACTGGTCGAGTCGGAGCTGCCGTCGGTCAACGTCGCGCAGTACAAGGTTGCCCTCAACGCGTTCGGGTTTTTTGCGGTGGCCTTGCTCAGCGGTTCGCTCGCCGAGCGCGCGCGCCGCGGGGAGGCGCAGCTCGAGCAGGCCACCGAGGAAATCGCCGATCTGCAGGCGTTCAATCAATATGTGTTCGACAACCTGCTGAGCGGACTGGCCACAGCGGATGCGCACAATCGGCTGCTGACATTCAACCGCACGGCCATGTTGATCACGGGCCGTGAGGGGGCGTTGCCGATCGGCGAATCCGCGGCCGAGGCGCTGCAATTGCCGCGGGCATTTGCTGAAAACTCGTCGCAGGATCTCGCGCGCGTCCGCAGCAAACGCTACGACTACCAGTTCCGGATGCCGAAGGGCAATGTGATCGAGCTCGGCTTGAGTGTCGCCACGCTGCCGCTGCCCGACGGCTCTCTGGGATTCCTCTACACATTCCAGGACGTCACCGACGTCAAGCGCTTCGAGCAGAACGCGCGCCTGCAGCAGCGCCTGGCGGCCGTCGGAGAGATGGCCGCGGGCATCGCGCACGAAATTCGCAACCCGCTCGCGTCGATGTCTGGTTCCATGCAGATGCTCAAGCAGGAACTGCCGCTATCGACCGATCAGGCGCAGCTGCTGGACATCGTCCTGAAGGAATCCGATCGGCTCAATCAGACGATCAAGTCCTTCCTGGCGTACGCGAGGCCGCAGCGATTCTCGCTGCAGAAGCTCGATCTGCGTCCAATCGTCCAGGAGACGGCGATCCTGCTTCGCAACAGCACTGAAGTCGAGGACTGTCACCGGATTGAAGTCAGGCAATCCGATGATGCCGTCATGGTGGAAGCCGACGAAGGGCAGATCCGGCAGATTCTCTGGAATCTGGCGACCAATGGCTTACGGGCGATGCCGAAAGGCGGTACGCTCTGCCTGAGCGCTCTCTGCGAAGACACGGCGGCAGGACCGAGCGCCGTCCTGCTCATCGAAGATGAAGGCGTCGGGATTGCGCCCGAAGACGTGGACTCGATCTTCCAGCCGTTTCGTGGCTCGTTCGGCAAGGGCACCGGGCTTGGCCTGGCCATAGTTCACCGCATCGTCACCGACTATGGCGGGGGCATCGAGGTCCGGCCGAGGCCGGCGGGCGGTACGGTCTTCCGCGTCAGCTTCCCCGAGCGCGCGGACCTGCATGTGGAGCGGCAAGCATCATGAAGAAAACGGTAGTCGCGAACCGTGAGGTTGCGCCAGGCGCGGAAAAGCCGCGGATCCTGATCGCCGATGACGAACAGTCGATGCGCGAGTGGATGCGGCTGCTGTTTCAGCGCGACGGCTTCGAAGTGCTGATTGCCGAGGACGGCATCGCCGCGCGCGAGACCATCGCCCGCGAGTATGTCGACGTGGTGCTGACGGATATCCGCATGCCGCGGCTGGACGGCGTCGGGTTGCTCAAGTCGATCCGCGAATCCGCCCCCGACGTCATCGTGACGATGATGACGGCACACTGGTCGCAGGATTCCGAAGACTGGGCGGAGGCGCATTCCAGGGGCGCTGAAGCGCTTTTCGAGAAACCATTCCGGGACGTCAATCTGGTCACGATGCAAGTGCGGCAGCTGCTCGAGTCGCGCCGCCTTCGGCACGAAAACGTCGTCCTGCGAAGGACCACGGCGGAGCACGGGTTTGCCGGCATCATCGGCCGCAGCTCCAAGATGCTCGAGGTGTTTCGCCTCGTCGAGACGGTGTGCCGGACCAACAGCACCGTGCTGATCTCCGGCGAGTCGGGAACGGGCAAAGAGCTCGTGGCGCGTGCCATGCACGCACTGTCGCTGCGCCGCGACCATCCCTTCGTCGCCGTCAATTGCGGCGCCATGCCTGAAGCGCTGCTCGAGTCCGAGTTGTTCGGTCACGTGCGCGGTGCCTTCACCGGCGCCGACAAGGACAAGAAGGGCCTGATTGAGGCCGCTGACGGCGGCACCGTGTTCCTCGACGAGATTGGTGAGATGTCTCCGACGATGCAGGTGAAACTGCTGCGCGTGCTGCAGGAGCGCAAGTATCGGCGCGTCGGCGGCACCGAGGAGGACTCGTCGAATATCCGCGTCATCGCCGCCACCAATCGCGACCTGCCGAAGTTTGTCGGCGAAGGAAAATTCCGCGAAGACCTGTTCTATCGCCTCAACGTCATCCCGGTGATGATGCCGCCTCTGCGTGATCGTGCCGACGACGTGGCCCTGATTGCGGAGCACTTTCTCGCGAAGTACACACGCGAGATGAATAAGCACATCGAGAGCTTCGCTCCGGAAGCGCTGGAGGCCCTGCGCGCGTATTCGTGGCCGGGTAACGTCCGTGAGCTCGAAAATACCGTCGAGCGCGCGGTCGCCCTCGAATCGGAGCGGCGCGTCGAGCTGGCGGCGCTTCCGGACCACGTGCGCGAAGGGCGTCCCGCGACCTCGCGGCCGGACGATCCGATTGCCGAAACCGGCAGTGGTTTCAATCTAGAACGGCATCTGCAGGACATCGAACGTTCGCATCTCGAACGCGCGCTCGAACGGGCCGGCGGCGTGCAGACGCGCGCGGCCGACGTCCTCGGCCTGAGCTTCCGCCAATTCCGCTATCTAATGAAGAAGCACGGTATCAAGCGCGAGTCATGACCCGAGACTTTCTCCGGTCCTGCAGCGTCGAAGTTGACAGGAACTGACAGCTCTCACTGACGTTTTTTGTCAGTTTTCAACACCAGGAGAGCTCTACTGCCGAGCCAGTGGATTCCATAAATGGCTCTCAGGCAACAACTTAGGCGATTTTGGCACCCACGCTTGAAGGCTGGTACGCCGGTTGCTCTAAAGCTGGCAGGCCGACGCCGCCTCAAAAACGGCGGCGTAGCCTAAAAGAACAAACGGAAACCAAATTTACGTTTAGGAGAAGAACCATCATGCGTATTCGTTCGAACAAGGGCTTCACGCTTATCGAACTGCTCATCGTCGTGGCGATCATCGGCATCATCGCCGCCATCGCCGTCCCCGGCTTGCTCCGCGCCCGCATGGCCGGCAACGAGGCGTCGGCGATCGGCTCGCTGCGTGCGATGAACAGCTCGCAGCAGGCGTATGCGTCCAGCTGCGCGAACGGCTTCTATGCCCCTGACCTGACGGTTCTGGGCAAGGCTCCGGTCTCCGGCGGCGCGCCGTTCATCAGCCCGGACCTTTCGGCTGCGGTCTCGGTCGACAAGAGCGGCTACACGGAAACCATGGTTCCCGGAACGGACTCCGTGAACGCGAACGCCACGATGCCCGACACGTGCAGCGGCGACACGGCCGACACGACCGAAAGCACCTACTACGCGACGGCGGACCCGGTCACGCCCGGCGGCACGGGCTCGCGTTACTTCTGGACCAACACCCTCGGCACGATCTATTTCGACCTGACCGCGACGATCGGCGACACGCTCGGCAACTCGCCGGCGGCGCAGGCCAGCGCGAACGTGCTCCAGTAAGGCTCCGCAGTCGAACCATCCGAAGGGTGCGGACAGGTGCCGCACCCTTCGCCTTGTACGGGTAGAATCCTCGCATGGCTAGCAAGTCAACACCCTTGTTAACGGCATTTGCGGCCCTTGGCCTCGCCGCGGCAACGTGGTCGACCTGGGTGCACTACCAGATTCTGAACAGCCCGACATACGAGAGCTTTTGCGACGTCAACTCGACCCTGAATTGCACGGCTGCGTACACGAGCCGCTTCGGCGCGGTCGGCGGCGTGCCCGTCGCCCTGTTCGGTCTGCTGTTCTTCGCGGGTGTGCTGGTGCTCATCGCCCTCTGCTCGCAGTCAAAAGCCGCGGCGCCGCATCTTCCCGGCTATGTTTTTGCCGCGTCGACAATCGGTCTGGCCGTAGTCCTGTATCTCGCATACGCGTCCTATTTCATCCTTCACGTGGTGTGCCTGCTCTGTGCAGGCACATATGCAGCGGTCATCGGTTTGTTCCTCATTTCGGGAGCAGCCACAAACATTCCATTGACGAGTCTCCCCATGCGTATCCTCGAAGATCTGAACCTCCTGGTAAGGACGCCGCGCGCGCTGACGGCGACGGTCGTATTCGTCGCCGCGGCCGCGGCGGCCATTGTGGTGTTCCCTGAACAGCGCGTCACGGCGGCGGCAAACCCCGTCGAACACGAGCAGGCGCCGGCGGCGCCGGCGGCCGTGTCGGCCGCGCAGATTCAACAGCTCGAGGTGTGGCTGGCGCAGCAGCCGCGCGTGACGGTCATGGCGCCGAGTGACGGCGCGGCGGTCGTCATCCTCAAGTTCAACGACTATCAGTGCCCGGGATGCGGCCAGACCTACCGTGACTACAAGCCGGTGCTTGCCAAGTGGGCGAAGCAGGCGCCCGGCAAGGTGAAGTTCATCACCAAGGACTACCCCCTCGAGCGGCAGTGCAACCAGTTCATCGGGCAGGATCTGCACGCCGGTGCGTGCGAGGCTGCAGTCGCCGTCCGGCTCGCCCGAGAAAAGGGTAAAGCCGAGGCGATGGAGGAATGGCTGTATTCGAACCAGGCGGCGATGGTGAATCCCGAAAGCGTAAAGAAGGCCGCGGCCAGCATCGGCGGAGTCACCGACTTCGACGCGCGCTTTGCAGGCACTCTTGAACTCGTGAAAGCCGATGTCGCACAGGGCTCGCAGCTGAAGATCGGCGGCACGCCGACCTTCTTCCTGAACGGCATTCAGTTGCCGGGTCTGCGCGGTGAGTTCTTCGATGCCGCCATCGCGTGGGAGTTGCGGAGGGTGTCCGGCGGCAAGTAACCGCCCACACGCCTATGCCGGCGATTGAGACCGAAGGTTTAACCAAGGATTTCCTCGTTGGGTTCTGGCGGCCGCGTCCCTATCGCGCCCTCGACGCACTGACCCTCAGCGTCGAAACCGGCGAGGTCTTCGGATTTCTCGGACCCAACGGCGCGGGGAAGAGCACGACGCTGAAGCTCCTGATGCAGCTGATCTTCCCGAGTGGTGGATCCGCGCGCATCCTGGGCAGTCCGGTCGGCGACGTGTCGGTGCGCAGGCGCATCGGCTTTCTCGCTGAAAACCCGTATTACTACGACTACCTCACGGCCGAGGAGCTGCTGACCTATTTTGCGCGTCTCTTCGGATACTCATCGCCGGATGCCAGGATCCGTGTGACGCGCGTGCTCGATCAAGTTGGCCTCGGATCCGAGCGGCGGTTGCGCTTGCGGCAATTTTCGAAAGGCATGGTCCAGCGCGTCGGCCTGGCGCAGGCGCTGCTGAATGATCCCGAGGTCGTGTTCCTCGACGAGCCGATGTCGGGTCTCGACCCGCTGGGTCGTCGTGCCGTGCGCGATCTGATCCTCTCGCTTCGCGCGCGCGGTTGCACCGTGTTCTTCAGCTCGCACATCCTTTCGGACGCGGAGGCGCTGTGCGACCGGGTGGCGATCGTGGCGCAAGGGAAACTGGCGGCGGCCGGGCGGCTCGACGAACTGCTCGCTTTCGAGCTGCAAGGGTGGGAACTCGTGATGTCCGACGTGCCGGCCGCGTTGCATGCGCAGTTGGCGTCGCGCTTTGCGACGGTCACGCCGCTGTCCCACGGCCGCGTGGCCGTGACGCTGGCGGCGGATGCAGAACCCGATCGGGTCATGGCGTCGCTCTCCGCAGACGGCGCGCGGATCGAATCGCTCAACCCGATCCGCCACACCCTCGAAGATCTCTTCATCCAGCGCGTCCGGGACTCACAGCCGCGCGCCGTGACCTTGTGATCATGCGGCAAATCTGGCTCGGCGCCAACGCCGTCTTCCGCGAATCGGTGCGCGACCGCGTGCCGTACAGCATCGTCGTGTTTGCGGTGTTGATGATCGCGGCGTCGTATCTCATCAGCCAGCTGAGCGCCGGCCAGGACATCAAGATCATCAAGGACCTTGGCCTGGCAGCGCTGTCGATGTTCGGCTTGCTGATCGCGGTCTTCATCGGCGTCGGGCTGGTCACGAAGGAAGTCGAGAAGCGCAGCGTCTACGGTTTGCTCACCAAGCCGCTGTCGCGCGCGCAGTTCCTGCTGGGAAAATATGCCGGCCTGGTCATGACGCTGGCGGTCAACCTCTCGGTGATGACGCTGGCCCTGTACGCGGTGCTCTTTTATTCAACATACAGCGCGTCCGCCGGGCTGCGAGCGAGCTGGGAGGCGCCGGGCGTCGATCCCCGCATGCTGATCGCCATCGTATTGATTTTCGCCGAGCTGATGCTGGTGACGGCGCTGGCGCTGTTTTTCTCGACCTTCTCGAGCCCGCTGTGGGCGACGCTGCTGACGCTCGGGCTGTGGGTCGCCGGACACTTCAACAGCGACCTGCGGAACTTCGGCACGGTCGTCGATTCAGCGCCGGCGATTTGGCTGGCACGCGTGATTTACTACGTGATCCCCAACCTGGCGCCATTTGATGTGAAGGCGGAAGTCGTCCATGGCATTGACGTCGCCGCGAGGCACGTCGCGTTGACGGTGGCGTATGCCGGGCTCTACATCTCAATCCTGTTGACTGCATCGGTCACGGTCTTCGGCCGCAGGGACTTCAAGTGAGCCCATCGACTCAGTCGACGACTCATACGTCGACGTCGCTCAGGACAAGCGATGGCCGTCCCCGCGTCGGCCGAGCGTTCGCCGTCATCGCCGTGCTGCTGGCGGCAGCGATCGCGGTGCAAGCGGTTCGCGATCGCGGCTGGCAACCCTACGAACCGGAGAGCGCGATCTTATGGCTTCGCTCTGGCGAAGCGGCGAAGCGGCTGGCCCTGGGCTTCGACACGCTCGTTTCCGACGTCTACTGGATTCGCGCGGTCGTCTATTACGGCGGCCGCCACCGCGTCGAGACGCGCCGCACCTACGACGAGCTCTTTCCGCTCCTGGATCTCGTGACCTCGCTCGATCCGCAGTTCAAGGTGGCGTACCGATTTGGCGCGCTGTTCCTGTCGGAACCCTCTCCGGGAGGACCGGGCCGGCCGGATCAGGCCATCGCGCTGCTCGAGCGCGGCGTTGAGCAAGATGGGGACTGGGAGTACTACGAGGACATCGGCTTCGTCCATTACTGGTGGGAACACGACTACGTGAGCGCCGCTGAGTGGTTCAGGAAGGCCGCGGCGCGTCCCGGCGCGCCGAGCTGGCTGATGGGGCTCGCGGCGACGACGCTGGCGGTGGGTGGCAGCCGGGAATCCTCGCGACAGCTGTGGACGGAGCTGCTGAACAACGCTGACGCCTCCTACATCCAGGGCCAGGCCAAGCATCGCCTGCTTCAGCTCGATGCGATGGATGCGATCGACGAGCTGTCGGCAACTTTGCAGCGCTTCAAGGATCGTGAGGGGCGGATGCCCCGCACCTGGCAGGAACTGGTGACCGCTGAGCGGCTGCCGGGAATTCCAGCGGATCCCGCCGGCGTGCCATTCGTCGTCGATACCGTCACCGGAAAGGTCGACGTCTCCAAGCAATCGCCGCTCTGGCCATTGCCGACCGAGCCGAAGGTTGGGCCGCGATGACATTTCAGCTAGTGCTCGGCGCGGCGATAGGCCTTTGCATCGGCAGCTTTCTCAACGTCGTGATTTACCGGGTGCCGATCGGACAGTCAATTGCGACGCCGCCGTCGCGCTGCCGCAAGTGCGGCTATCAGTTGCAGTGGTACGACAACATCCCGGTCCTCAGCTGGTTGTTCCTCCGCGGCCGTTGCCGCAAGTGCGGCGTCGGCGTCTCCATGCAGTACCCCATCGTGGAGCTGATCACGGGCGCGCTCTTCGTCCTCGTGATCTGGATGACGCCGCCCGGGCCGCTGCTGGCGACGCGGTTGATTCTCGTCTGCATCCTCATCGCCCTTTTCGGCATCGATCTCGAACATCAGATCCTGCCAAACGCGATCACGCTGCCGGGAATCGTGATTGGCGTGTTGCTCAGCCTGATCGCGCCGCCGGGGTGGAGGGATGCGCTGATCGGTGTGCTGCTTGGCGGCGGCGTCCTGTACGCGATCGCCGGTGCGTATTACCTGTGGCGCCGCGAGGAGGGGATGGGCATGGGCGACGTGAAGATGCTCGCCATGATCGGCGCGTTTCTGGGATGGAAGGCCGTCCTCGTCACGCTGGTGCTGTCATCGTTTGCCGGCGCATTCATTGGTCTCGCGCTGATGGCGCTGCAGCGCGGCACCATGAAGTTTGCACTGCCGTTCGGAACCTTTCTTGCGATTGGCGCGATCGTCGCGATGTTTGCCGGCGAGCCGCTGGTCGCCTGGTATGCGGGGTTCCTGTAATGGCGTCGACCCTGAGCTTCGCGAGCATGGCCATGCTCGGCATCCTGGTCGTCATCGTCATCCTGTTCGTGGTCGTGATGGTGCGGGCGATCCGTGTGGCAAGCGGTCGCGGCACCGCGAAGCGGGAGGCCGGCGGCGAGACCGCGATGCTGTCGATGGCCCTCCAGGACGCGCTCACCAAGCTGAAACAGCAGGAGCGCGCGATGGCCGCGCGCGCTGAAGCGTCGGAGCAGCTCGCCGATCAAATCGTCGAAGGCCTCACGTCCGGTCTGATCGTCGTCGATCGCACGGGCACCGTGCAGGCGGTCAATCCCGCTGCGCAGCGCATCCTCGGGATTGGCGGGCTTCGCTCGGGAAAGCCGTTTCGCGAAACGCTGAATCCGGCCACGGCGCTCTCCGACTTGATCGCCGAGGCCTTGAAGGTCGGCTCGCCGATCGTCCGGCGCACAATCAAACTCGCCGGCGTAAAGACGCGGCATCTTGGCGTGACGGTGTCGCCGATTGCTGCGACCGATGGCGGATTGCAGGCCGCCGTCTGCCTGTTCACGGATATCACCGCGGTCGTTGAACTCGAGGAACAGTTGCGGCTCAAGGAGGCGCTGGCACGACTGGGTGAGCTGACCGCCGGCCTCGCGCACGAGTTCAGAAACGGCCTCGCCACGATTCATGGATACGGGCGACTGCTCGATCCGGCCACGCTGCCTGAACAGGCGCGCACCTGCGTCAACGGCATTCGCGAGGAAACGACCGCGCTCGGCGAGGTCGTCACCAACTTCCTCCGCTTCGCGCGGCCGGAAGAAATGACCATGGCTCCGGTCGAGCTGCGATCGGTGCTGACGAGCGCGATGAAGGACGTCCCCGGCGCGTCCGATGCGGTGACGCTCGAAGGCAATTTTGCCACGATCAACGGCGATGAGGTGCTGCTGCGGCGCGCCTTCAACAACCTGTTTCGCAACAGCCTCGAAGCGTGCGAGGAAATTGGCATGCCGCCGCGTGTCTCCGTGCGGAGCAACATCACCAATGACGACACGCAGCTCGTCTTCGAAGACAACGGCCCCGGATTTGCGCCCGATTACCTGGCAAAAATCTTCCAGCCGTTCGCGACGACGAAAGCGAACGGCACCGGGCTCGGACTCGCAATCGTGCAGAAGGTGATCGTGTCGCACAACGGCCTGATCACTGCCGCCAATCGTAGCGAAGGCGGCGCCCAGTTTCGGGTGCGCTTGCCGATTGCTCCTGCGTCGTAAGAACTGCGACGACACGACGCGGACTGCATCTCAGGAATTGATCCAGACACGTATTGTGCCGGCGCGTTGACGCTCGAAACGCGCCGTAAATCGAGAATTCGACGCGGTCGGTGGCAAGGCAGCAGCGTTGCATTGGGGCGGGCATGCTCCTCAATGCATCCGAACGTGGATTCACGCTGTTCGAAACCATCGTCGCCGCCGGCATTCTGGTCACTGCGCTGGCCGGCGTCGCACAACTCTTCACTCTTGGCACGCACCTGACGCGGCAGGCAGGCGCATCGGGACGTGCCCTCGTCGCCGCGCAGGACAAGCTCGAATCGCTTCGCGGTCAACCCTTCTCGTACGATTCCGGCGGAGCCTCCGTTACCGCTCGCGCCCTTCAGCCGTCGCCGCCGACCACGCTCGCAGAGGATACCGAGCCCTACGCTGACTGGCTCGATATCGACGGCGTCGCGCATGCGAGTTCCGACGGCGCAATCCTGGTTCGCCGCTGGCGCATCTCGTCCCTCGGCGTGACCACACCCGATGCCATTGCGATCGAAGTCTGTGTCTTCCAGACACCCGGAGCCCATGATCCCGCAGGCGCGGACGCGTGTCTGTCAACGATTCGAACGAGGCAGCCATGAGGGAGTTGGGAGTGCGGAGTGGGGAGTGCAGGGTGGGGACGAGCGCCGGTTTCTCGATCATCGAGCTGCTGATCGGGATGACGGTCACGATTCTGATCGCCGGCGCGATCGCCGGCGTCGCGCCGCACGCACGCGCGGCTTTCGATTACGTGCCCGCGGATCTCGATCTGCAGCAGCGCGGCCGAACCGCCATCGATGTGCTGTCGCAGGCAGTTCGCTCGGCCGGAACCAACGTCGCGGCGACGGACTCGCTTGGCGCGCTCACCGACTTGCTGCCGGCCGTTTCTGTTTCGGGCGAGGATGAGCCGGGCGTTTTCACCGAGTTGACCGTGATCCTTCCGGTTCCCGATGCCGCACAGGCCACGCTCGATGCCGACCAGGCCGCGCCTGGCGGAGCGATGACGCTCTCGACCGCCCATTGTCCGAATACAAAAGACGTGTGCGGATTCACGCCCGGAGTCACGACTGTCGTGGCCGACGGAGAAGGACACTTCGACGTGTTCTCGATCGCGGCGACCACTGCGGCGACGCGTCAGCTGACGCCTGCCAGAGGCCTGTCTCGATCCTATCCGGCGGGATCCGTGCTCGTCGAAGCCGACCGATTCGTGTTCAACTTCGGGAGCAGCCCGATGGCAGCTATGCGCTGGTTCGCACGACGGCCGCGGGAGCGGTGCAGCCGATCGTCGATTTCATGAGCGGACTGGCATTCGAAGTGACCGGCCGGAACGCCGCCGCCGGTTTCTATCAGATCGAGCAAGTCGATGTCTGGCTCAGTGTCGAGGCGCCGAGCGATCTGCTGCGGCGCGTCATTCCGGATCGCATTTTTCGGACGTCGATCCGACTGCGAAATGTCCCATGAATAGCGAGCGCGGGATAGCGTTGATCATGGTGATTCTGTTCACCACGTTCCTGTCGGCAATGGGTCTTGGCGTTCTGCTTGCCGTGTTCATGGATCGATTGGCGACCGGCAACATGACGGCATCGGTCGCGATGCTGTACGCGGCCGACGCGGGAATTGAGCTGGCGGCGCGCGACCTTGCCCAGGAGAAGGACTGGGATGCCGTGCTCTCCGGTTCGAGGCGTGGCAGCTTCACCGATGGAGCGGCGGGCGGCCCTCGCGCGCTCCCTGGAGGCGGCAGCGTCGACCTGACCGCCGCAACCAACATGCTCAATTGCGGGAAGCCGGGTAACTGCACGGCTTCCCAGCTGAACGCGAACACTCACGAGCGTCCGTGGGGCGCGAACAATCCCCGGTGGCAGCTCTATGGCTATGGCCCGATCGACCGGCTCGGGCCCCTATTGCGGCCGGCGCCGGGCTACCTCGCGGTGTGGCTCGCAGACGATGGGCGAGAGCAGGATGGCGATCCGGGGTCGGATGCGTCAGACGAGGAGTCGGGCCACGGAATTGTAAGGATTCACGCAGAAACGTTCGCCGCCGGTGGGGCAAAGCGCGTGATTGAAGCCGAATTGGCGCGCGCCTGCAGGGGTGAAGGTGTTGGCGCGTGTCTCGCAGGCATCCGTGTGCAGTCCTGGCAGGAATTGCGCCTGTCAATTCCTTGACCTCTCTGGCCGCTCGGCGGAGCAAAATTGCGAAAAGGACCTTTTGGAATCTCTCGAAGAGCCGATAAAACGATCATGAAACGCCTTCTCACTATTTCCGCTGCGCTCGTGGTGACCTGCGCATCGGTTGCATCCGCCCAGTCCTCGGCGACGCGCCCCCTGGCTGACGTCGCCAAGGCTGAAGAAGCGCGCCGGAAGGAGACGACCAAGACGGCGAAGGTCATCACCAATAGCGACTTGAAGCCGGACATCTCCAAAGGCATTGCGCCTCCCACGGCGTCGACACCCGTGACGGGCTCGGCGACGACCCCGGCGAATGCGACGCCCGGAGCGCCTGCGGCGGCGGCGAAGCCCGAAGCCGCCGGCGCCAAGGACCAGGCGTATTGGGCCGGTCGCATGAAGGACGCCCGCGACAAGCAGCAGCGCCTTCAGATGTTCGCCGACTCGCTTCAGACGCGAATCAACTCGCTGACGACCGACTTCGTCAATCGCGATGATCCGGCGCAGAAGGCCAAGATCGAAACCGACCGCAAGGCCGCGCTCGCCGAGCTCGACCGCGTGAAGAAGGAAATGGACGATCAAACCAAGGCGATTGCCGCTCTCGAAGAAGAAGCGCGCCGCGCAGGCGTGCCGGCCGGCTGGTTGCGCCAGGGCGCGTGAGCGCCGCGATCCTTCTCGTCGAAGACAAAGACTCGTTGCGCGCGATGCTCAAGCTCGCGCTCGAGTCTCAAGGCCACCAGGTCATCGAGGCTCGAGACGAGCCCGAGGCGGTGGCCGCCCTCCGCGATTCGCAACCCGCGCTCGTGCTGTCGGACTTGCGCCTGCCGAAAGGCGACGGCATGGGCGTGCTCCGCGCCGTCAAGGACATCGACAGCGAGTTGCCGGTCATCGTCATGACGGCGCACGGCAGCATCCAGGACGCCGTGGAGGCCATGAAGCACGGCGCGCTCGATTTTCTCGCCAAGCCCATCGATCCCGATCACCTGCTCCTGCTCGTCTCCAGGTCGCTCGAACAGCGCCGCCTGCTGACTGAATACCGCTTGCTGAAGGAAGAAGCCGCGGCCAGGCGCGGCGGGCCCAGCATCATCGGCGACTCGCTGGCGTTGCGCCAGGTGATGTCGGCCATCGATCGTGCTGCCGGCACCGACACGACCGTACTGCTCGAAGGCGAAAGCGGCACCGGCAAGGAACTCTGCGCTCGCGCCCTTCACAACGCGAGCCCGCGGGTGAGCGGCCCGTTCGTGGCGATTAACTGCGCCGCGATTCCGGAAAACCTGCTCGAGGCAGAGCTCTTTGGTTACGAGCGCGGCGCCTTCACCGGCGCGACGCAGCGCAAGATCGGCAAGTTTGAAATGGCGCAGCGCGGCACAATCTTCCTCGACGAGATTGGGGAGATGCCGCTGGCGCTCCAGGCCAAGATGCTTCGCGCCATCGAAACCAAGAAAATCGAACGCCTCGGGGGCAACGCCTCCATCACCGTTGACGTCCGCATCGTCGCCGCCACAAACCGCATGTTGCGGCAGGCAGTGGCGTCGCGACAATTTCGCGAAGACCTGTATTTCCGGCTATCGGTGTTCCCGGTCACGGTCCCGCCGCTACGCGAGCGCAAGGAGGACATCCCGAAGCTGGCCCATCACTTCGTCGAGCGGGTTGCCCGCGACGTCGGCAAGAAGGTGACGCTGTCGGCCGAAGCCCTCGCCATGCTCGTCGAGCATCCGTGGCCCGGCAACGTGCGCGAGCTGCAGAATGCGATTGAGCGCGCGGTGATTCTCGCCGATGGCGAACGGCTGATGCCGCGGCACCTGAGCCTCACCACGCAGATGGGCGCGACGGAGGATCCGTGGGACATGCTGGATTGGTCCGGCACGCTGGCCGATGTCTCGGCACGCTTCGCCGCTGAGGCCGAGAAGCGCAAGATCGCCCACGCACTGAAGCAGGCGAATGGCGACAAGGGACGCGCCTCCGATCTGTTGCAGATCAATTTCAAGACGCTGGCGGCCAAGCTCCGCCAGTACGGGATGGATTAGGCCCTGAGCCCGATCTTTTTCAGAGCGGCCTTGATTTCCTTCTCCGACACATCGGTCAGTTCGACGGTCTTGCCGCGATCCGCCGCCGCGATGAAATGCAGCGTTCCGGCGACCATCTTCTTGTCGCGCCCAATCGCTGTGTAAACTTCCTTCGCGGAGATGTCGGCCACCGGCGGCAGCGGCCCGAGCTGCGTGATCAGCGCTTCGACTTCCTGGTAGAGCGATTTCGGCGTGACGCCGCGAGCGACGCCGATGGCCAGCGCGGCCAGCATCCCGTAGCCGATCGCTTCACCGTGACGGAACTGTTTGTACTTCGTGACCGCCTCGAGCGCGTGCCCGACGGTATGTCCGAAGTTCAAGATTCTGCGCAGTCCCGATTCACGCTCGTCCGCCGACACGACCTGCGCCTTGATGCGGCATGACGCCGACACGAGCGGCGCAATCGCATCGCTCTCTCTCGCGAAGATGGCGGTCGTCGAATCGCGCATCCGATCGAGCAACGTCGGATCGGAAATGACGCCGTACTTGATCACCTCATAGAGACCGGCGCGAAACTCGCGGCGGGGCAGCGTTTCGAGGACGATCGGATCGGCGACGACCAGGCTGGGCGCGTGAAACGATCCAATCAGGTTCTTGCCGAGTGGGTGGTTGACGCCGGTCTTGCCGCCGATCGCGCTATCGACCTGCGCGAGGAGCGTCGTCGGCACGTGAACAACCGGAAGCCCGCGCAGGTAGGTCGCGGCTGAGAATCCAACCAGATCACCGATGACGCCGCCACCGATGGCGACGATGACCGTGGATCGATCTGCCTGGACCTTGACCAGCGCGTCGAGCACGCGAGCGACGGTGTTGAGATTCTTGTAGCGCTCGCCGTCCTCGACCAGGATCGGCGTGCGGTCGGCGCCGATGGTCCGGAAACGCGGACCATGAAACTCCCACACGCGGGGGCTGGAGATGAGGATGCGCCGCTGGCCGAGCCGTGCGGCATCCATTTCCTTGCCCAGGGAGTTGATGGTGTCGCCGCCGATAATGACTGGGTACGGACCCGCGGCGGCGGCCACGGTGATGCGGGTCGGGGCCGCCGTGTGCGCAGAATGTTCAGGCATCAAACTCGGATGCTAGGATAGCATTCGGTGCCGCGGCGAACGGACTTCCTGATCATCGGCAGTGGCATCGCGGGCCTTCGCGCCGCGGCCGATCTCGCTCTTGCCGGCGACGTCCTGATTCTCACCAAGGCAGATCCGACCGAGAGCAACACCGGCTATGCGCAAGGCGGCATTGCCGCCGCGGTCGCGCCGGATGATTCCCCTCGGCAGCACGCCGTCGATACCGTCAACGCCGGTGACGGCCTGTGCGTGGATGCGGCAGTCGAGGTGCTCGTCCAGGACGGGGTTCGTTATGTTCGCGAGCTCATCGACTGGGGCGCGCGTTTCGATCGCGATAGCACTGGCGCGCTGTCGCTTGGGCGCGAAGGGGCGCACGGTCTGCGCCGTGTCCTTCATGCCGCCGATGCCACCGGCCGGGAGATCGGCCGCGCCTTATGGGACCGCGTCGCCGAGCAGGCACGCGTCCGCGTCGAACGCAACGCGCGTGCGCACGAGTTGATCGTCAAGGGCGGTCGTTGTGTCGGCGCCAGGTACGCCAACGAATCCGGCATTCATGAAGTCCAGGCGGCAGCAGTACTTCTGGCAACAGGCGGCGCGGGCCAGGTCTTCCGCGAAACGACCAACCCTCCCATCGCGACCGGCGACGGCGTGATGCTCGGCTGGTTCGCCGGCGCCCGGGTCACCGATCTCGAGTTCGTCCAGTTTCACCCGACGGCGCTCGATGTGCCGGGCGCACCGAGGTTCCTGCTGTCGGAAGCGCTCCGCGGTGAAGGCGCGCAGCTGCTCAACGCCGACGGCGAGCGCTTCATGACCCGTTACGAGGCGGCTGGCGAGCTCGCGTCGCGCGACCTGGTCTCCCGCGCGATCGTCCGCGAGCAGCGCCGCACGGGCCGGCCGGTGTATTTGTCGATGGCGCACCTCGATCCCGAATGGACGCGTTCACGGTTCCCGACCGTCTCGGATGCCTGCAAATCGGTCGGACTCGATCTCGGCACCGATCGCATCCCCGTCGGTCCCGCGGCGCATTACGTGATGGGAGGCGTCGAAACCGATCTCTGGGGACGGACGACGTTGATGGGCCTGTACGCGGCTGGGGAGGTCGCCTGCACGGGTGTCCATGGCGCCAATCGCCTTGCCAGCAATTCGCTGCTCGAGGGCTTGGTGTTTGGCGCGCGCGCGGCGCAGGCCATGCTGCTACCTGGCGAAAACCTCGCTCCCTTCTCAATTCTTGCCACAGAAGCGTCACGGTTGGTGCCAGGCACCAACCATGACTCCGCGACGCCGCGGTTGGTGCCTGGCACCAACCGTGAAGATGCCGTTCGGAGCTTGATGTGGAACGCCGTCGGCCTGTGGCGCGATCGTGCCGGGCTCGAGCAGGCGATTGCCGCGCTCGACGGCTGGTATGCCGCGCTTGGCGCCGACCGGGGCGGCCTCGCCCCGATCGTCACGGTCGGGCGGCTGATGGCCCGTGCCGCGCTTCGTCGCGAGGAAACCCGTGGCAGCCATGCCCGCGCCGACTTCCCGTCCCGAGATGACGTAAAATTTAGGATTCACCTAGGGGACAACATTCACTAATGGCCGGCAAACAAGAAGAAGC
>AR_comb_assmDRAFT_10510062_pt1 | contig 18179 bp, 12 predicted proteins | sample ArasoioldDNA_FD_10543 | JGI IMG/M metagenome (IMG submission 10543) | reverse complement strand
GAGCCATGAGGTTCGACTTATCAGGGCCAGCGAGCTCGGGACTGCGGAGTGGTCTCGGTGGCTGGAGTTGCAGGAAGGCAATCCGGCGCTGAGCAGTCCTTTCTTTCGACCCGAGTTCACCAACGCGATCGCTCAGGTACACCCCGGCGTTCAGCAATGCTCGAGTCACCCGAGGGCATCGTGGCCTTCTTCCCCTACCAAACGTCCGGCGATGGTGTGGGGTTTGCCGGTCGGCGGCCGGTTATCCGACTACCACGGTGTTGTTGCTGGCGAAGACCTGGTCTTCGATCCACGTGAGTTGGTGACGACCTCGGCGCTTGAAGGCTGGCGGTTCGACCACGTTCCGGCCGCACAGAAGCAGAATACGAGATTGCCGCAGCGCTTAGGGCAGCGGGGAGTGGTCCGAATTGCGTATTCACGCGACGCAATCTTTCGTCCCTCACGAGGCTGACCCGAAATCGCCTGACGTCCGGCGCCTCGCGTTCAGCCTATACGGCCTCGCGTGGGAGCCGCAGTAGCCGAGCACGACGTAGGGCAGGATGTGGCCTCGGCGCCAATGAACGACCGTCGAAGGATCAACGCTTTCGCGCATGCGTGGCGGCAGGCGCTCCCCTAACTGAGGCAGTCTCTCGCGAAGCAACCGTAATTTCTTGATCACGACACTCTGAGCATACGAGCTAGTACGCGAGTAACTCCATCTTGCTGTACATCGTGGCGTTTGTTGTCTCAGACTCGATAAGGAGTGACGCGTCGCAGACGCTTGGAGGTGCACGCTCAACGTGATTTGCCTCGCGGATTTCATTGCCGTCAAAGGTTCAGGATCCGACGAAAGCCGGACGCGGAGGTCTTGACGCGTGAAGATCTTTTTGGCGCCGCACAACGACGATGAGACACTGTTTGGCGCGTTCACCATCCAGAAAGAGCATCCCGTCGTGATCGTCGTCTACGACTCGTACGCGCAGGTCCATCGCGGGGCGTCATGGTGTGATGCGGCGTCGAGACGGGCTGAATCCATCGCTGCACTTCGTATCCTCCTCGGGCCCTGCGCGGACGTTCGTTTCGGCGCGCTGCGCGACGACGAGGTGTACGCCGTCGATGTCGTGGCATCCCGTATCGCGAGTCAACTCCGAAGCGACGAGCGCTGTGAGGGCGTGTTTGCCCCGGGAGATGAGGACGGCGGTCACCCCCAGCACAACCTCGTCGCGGCGGCTGCATTGACGCTCGTCTTGCAGTGGAAGGTCCCGCTCATTCGCTACTCGACCTACACGACTCAAGGAGGCAGGACGAGAACCGCGCAGGTAGTGCCGATGACCCCAATCGGGATCATGAGCAAGCTGCGTGCGCTCGCGTGCTATGAATCCCAGATCATCATCGAGACCTGCCGCCAGTTCTTCACCCAGGATTTGTCTGAGTACTACTTATGATTCTTTCCTCGGCCGACTGCGCGCAGGAATGGAACCAGACGACCATCCGAGCGCTTGATCGCGCCTCGATCCGTCGTTTCGTCGACTCGTGCCAGGACAAGCTGACTGGCCGCGTATTGGACTTCGGCTCGGGGATGCAGCCATACCGAAGTCTTGTCGGCGGCGAGTATCTGCCGCATGAACCGGGGGACGCTTATCCGGCCGCCAATTCTCTGGATGCCGTGCTGTGCACCCAGGTGCTGCAGTATGTGGCGGCACCTCAGGATGTTCTATGGGCGTTCAGGGAGTGGTTGAAGCCAGGCGGCCACGTGATCCTCACCTACCCGACGAATTGGGACGAAGTGGAAGCCGACGACCTGTGGCGATTCACTAAGGCCGGCATGGAGTTCCTGCTTCGACAGGCGCGACTGGAAGTGCTTCACCACGAACAACGCGCCGCCATCAACCTTGGAGGTTTCCGGTTCCCTCTGGGATACGGGGTTCTCGCCAGGCGATGATCGACCCCAAACGCGTCACGGCCGTCGTCGTTACCAAAGGAGGAATCGATCTTTCGGAGGTGACCGCGTCGCTCGCCTGCTTCAGGAAGACGATTGTGTACGACAACAGCCGCCTCGATGATCACGCGGTATTCGGACGGTATCAGGCCATTCTCCAACATGATGGCGTGGTGTACACGCAGGACGACGACTGCATATTGGACGACCCATCCGCTCTCTGTCGCCTATACGACCCGCACGTGGTCACCTGCAATATGCCGCTCGCTCACCGGCCTCGTTATCGCGATAAGGACGGGATGGCCCTGGTTGGGTTCGGTGCTGTTTTTCACGCCTCACTCGTGCGATCGGCGTTCGACCGCTACTGGGCTCAGTTCCCGCACGATGCCCTTTTTGAGCTGGAATGCGACCGGGTGTTTTCGGCGTTGAATCCAACCAAGTGGGTGTCCGTGCCGGTTCGCAACCTGCCTGTGGCCACTGCTTCCACCCGACTGTGCAACCTGCCGGATCACGAAGAGCGGCTCGCGGCCATTGGCGGGCGGATCCGGACTATTCGCCGTCCACGCGCGTCCACGTCGCAGCCTGTGCTGGTATCGGCGATCATCATCTTTCGAGACGCGCAGCGATATTTGCGCGAAGCCGTCGAGAGCGTTTTCGCACAAACGTGCATGCAGTGGGAGCTCCTGCTGGTCGACGACGGATCGAACGACGGCAGCAGTGAGATTGCACGCGAGTACGCGATGGGCTACCCAGAGAAGGTTCGGTACCTCGAACATCCTAACCACGAGAATCGTGGGAAGAGTGCGTCACGCAATCTGGGCCTGCGCCATGCGACGGGCGTTTACGTCGCGTACTTGGATGCCGACGATGTCTGGCTGCCGCAGAAACTCGATCGCCAGATCGCCATTCTCGAGTCACAGCCAACGGCGGCGATGGTTTGCGGCCGAAGTGTTCACTGGGACGAGTCCGTTGAGGTTGATGAGTCGCCGCCGAAATACCACGACATCCTTGAAGTTGGTACGGATCGCCTGGTGCCACCGCCGGAGCTCGCCACTTCCACACTCGGATTGGTTGACGTGTGGCCCACGTGGGCGGGATCGCTCATTCGGCGGAGCGTGCTGGAGCGTGTCGGTGGTTCAGACGAGAGATTTCGCAACGTTTATGAACACGGCGTTCTGTTTGCCAAGATCTTCGTGTCGGAACCCGTGTACGTCTCCAGTGAGTGTGTCGGAAAGTATCGGATGCACCGGGAGATGGGGAGCGCCGTGGCTGCGCGGTCCGGAACGTGGAGTCCTTACTGGCCGAATCCCGCACATCACGCCTACCTTGCGTGGCTGTCGGACTACATTCGCACGCTAGGAGTGAGCGATCGTCCCCTGCGAGCGCGCCTCAGGCGAGAGCTCTGGCCATATCGATTCCCACGTGCCTGGACGATGTTGCAACGCGTCACCGTGTTGTCGATGGTCCTGCACGAAGCGATCGGCAACCTAGTGCGCACGGTTCTTCGCATCTGCCGACACCAGAGCCGTGGCTGGATCCGCGCGTCGGCAAACCCAATCAGGAACTTCACGGGCATGGAGCTGGCGACGATCTCGTGGGGCTCGGACCGCGCCACCAACACCGAAGTTCGCGTGGAGTCGGCCGCTGGACCTCTGTTCAGCCGCTCCGGTGTCTCGGGCTGTGCGGAGACCGGACCCTGGTTGAGAGATGGTCTCAGGTTTGTTCTGCGCGACCTGTCTGGTGACACGGCTGAGGGAGACTGTACGCTTGCGACCCTCACATTGCGCACAACCGGCACAGCAACGCCTGCAAACTTGACTGCCCTGGGACTGCGGCGACCATTCGGAATCGAAACGACATCCCCAAATTGGGAAACTCCCGTTATGCGGACACCGAGAGGCACGATTAGCGCCACTCCCAATCCGATTCCGAGAATGGGTCCATGGCCGAGCCGCACCACGATCGCCTGGACTTCAGAGCATGCCGACGCTCTGGAAGTTCACATCGATGCCCCGGACGGGCCGCTGTTCAGCCGATCCGGCCCGTCGGGGAGCGCTACTACCGGAAACTGGGTCATCGACGGCATGACCTTCTTCCTTCAGAACGTAACGGACGGTCGGCCTCTGACAACGGATCACACCATCGCCCGTATCTCCATCACCTTCACGTCAGTTGGAGAACTCGCGCTCGAGGAAAGCACACGGTTGCGCGCGCTCGCTAGGTTCGAGCCCACGACGACGACCCTGCTCGGCGGCCCGTTCCACGTGCTCGACGGTCCATCATTCGTCTACATGCATCGCGAGATCGTCGAGGAGTCCATCTACTACTTCGAACCGCAAACCGACGCGCCCTACATCATCGACGGCGGTGCCAACATCGGTGTGAGCGTGTTGTCCTTCAAGCATCTTTATCCGCGTGCACGGATCGTGGCGTTCGAACCCGACGAAGCGGCGTTCGCCATTCTCGAGCAAAACGTCCAGGCTCGCGGTCTTGGCGATGTGACGCTCGTCAAGGCGGCGCTCGCCGAGACCGACGGCACAGCGGCGTTTATCCATGAAGGATCGTATGCAAGCCGCATCGCCTCAGCGGGCGATTCAGCGACAAACGAGGTTCGCACTGTCCGCCTGCGCTCTGTGCTCGATCGCCCAGTCGATCTCCTAAAACTCAACATCGAAGGGGCTGAGACGGCAGTGCTCGCCGATTGTGTCGACCTGCTGGACCGCGTCGAGCGCATCGTTCTCGAATACCACTCCTTCGCATCGCAACCACAATTGCTGCACAAGCTATTGGGCGTGCTCGTGGACGCCGGCTACCGGACGTACGTACGTTCCTCGAGGACCGCCTTTATGCATCCTTTGGTCAAGTTCCAGGTGCAGTCGGGAATGGACTGCCAGTTGTACGTGTATGCCGTTCGCAGCCGCTCCGGAGCGGATGCCTGATCCGCGATCTCCGCTGGTCTCCGCCGTCATCATTTTTCTGAACGGCGAGCGCTTCCTTCGGGAAGCAATCGAGAGCGTGTTCGCTCAAACGTATCGCCATTGGGAGCTGCTCCTGGTGGACGACGGTTCGACTGATGCGAGCACGATGATCGCCCTTGAGTACGCTCGTGCGAATCCGGACCGTGTGCAATACCTCGAGCACCTTCACCACCAAAACCTGGGGAAGAGCGCGTCCCGAAACCTTGGTCTGCGGCACGCGGCTGGCAAGTATATCGGCCACCTCGACGCGGACGATGTATGGCTCCCGTACAAGCTCGAACGTCAGGTGGCGGTTCTGGAGTCGATGCCTGACGTTGTAATGGCCTGCAGCCGGAGCCAGATCTGGTTCAGTTGGAAAGGTCCTGAGTACGCGCATGAGGATCAGCTCGAGACGCCGCCGATGACGGTCGACACACTGGTTGAACCTCCCGCGCTCGCCGTCCGGACGCTACAGCGGCGCGGCGTGTGGCCCACGATCTGTGGCGAGCTGATGCGCCGCGATGTAGTCGACCGTGTAGGTGGATCGGACGAGCGTTTCAGGAACGTCCTCGAACACGGCGTGCTCTCCGCGAAGATGTTCCTTGCGGGTCCCATTTGGCTCTCGGGCGAATGTCTGGCTCGCTACCGACAACACGAAACCATGGGCAGCCGGTCCGCTGCGCGAACGCTCGAGTGGAGCCCACATTTCCCTAATCCTGCGCAGCATGCATATGTCACGTGGGTCACCGACTATGCAGCCGAACGCGGTATCAGGGACCGTACGCTGGCGGCGACCCTTCGCAAGGCGTCCTGGCCGTACCGCCATCCCTGGTTGTGGAAGGCACGGCACCGCGCCGAGCAGTACCGACAACGCATGGCGGAACGATTAGCGAATCTGTGGCGCACGGCATCACGCTTGGCCATCGGACGAAGCACGGGCGAGATCCGCGCCGATCCGAACCCAGTTGAAGACTGGTCAGGACAGGTCGCCACCACGTTATCCTGGGTCAGCCGGCGAACGACCGCTGTCCAAGTGCGAATCGGATCGCCCGACGGCAAGTTGTTCACCCACTCCACGCCCTCGGGACACGAGACCACTGGCAAGTGGGCCCGCGATGGGCTGGTCTTCCACCTTCAGGACGTGTCGGATGGGCGACCGCTCACCAGTGAGAACACCCTGGCCACCGTTACGATGGAGGTTCGCGGTTCTGTGAAGCCAGCTGATCTCGCGGCGCGGGGGCTCCGGTAGGCTCGGTACCTTCAAGCGCCAAGCGTCTCGCTCACGGTTGAGGCGTACACCTGCACACTCTCTCTCATTCGGTACAGATCCCCCGCCTTCACAGCGGGGAAACGAACCTTCGGTTCATTGGTGCGGCGCCGCGCCGAACCCCGCGAGTAAGTGTCCTGATCTGCACGTTCAATCACGAGCGTTATATCGGTCAGGCAATCGATGGCGTGCTCCGACAGGACACAGACTTCGACTACGAGATTCTCGTCGGCGATGACTGTTCCACCGACTCGACCAAAGCCATTCTGCTCGACCTGCAGGCGCAGCACCCGGACAGAATTCGCGTGCTCCTCTCGCCAGTCAACCATGGAGCCAGCAGCATTTCCGTATTCGCCAGCCTGTTGGCGGCCGCGACAGGAGAGTATGTCGCGTATCTCGACGGAGACGATTACTGGACCCGGTCCGACAAACTGCGCCTTCAAGTGGCGTATCTCGACGCGAATGCGCAGTGCGGTCTGTGCTTCCACAACGCGCTCATCGTCTTCGAGGACGGGCGCCGATCGTCGTATACGTACAACAGGCTCGGAGCGGGCAGTGGGCTGAGGCGGGATGCGCTGTGGCGGTACAACTTCATTCCCTCGCATTCTGTGCTCTTCCGACGGGCGCTGATGCCAACGCTTCCCGAGTGGTTCGACAACATATCGTTAGGCGACTGGGCGCTCTGGTTGGTGCTGGCACAACGAGGCGACATCGGTTACATCGACGAGGTGATGGGGATCTACCGCAAGCATCAAAGGGGCGTCTGGGCAGGGGTCAGGGAATCCGATCGATTGGAGATGAACGTCGCCTTTTGCGAGCAGATGAACCGCCACTTCGGGTTCGCCTTCGACACCGAGCTGCGGATGACGTCTTCCCTCACGCTCGTTGACCTCGCACGCGAGCACGAGCAGCACGGCGATCTGCAGCTCGCCGCCGCCGCGCTCTCGCGAGCGTTCGAGCAGTTGCCGGCGTCAATGGCGCAGGAGAACACACTGCTCGGGCGGCCTGCGCTGCGGCAGATGAAGCGAAAACGTTGGCTGTACCTCCATCCGCCGATTTACCGTCTGCACCGCCTTGTGACGCACTCGTCGAAGATCCTCATGCACGTCCCAAAGGCGCTGCAACCGCTCCGGAATGACTTGCGCCGCCTCTGGCTGGAGGGTAGCGCGCATCTGCGATCGGTGACCCGCCGCGCATCAGGACGCAGCTACGGAAAGGCCTGTTCCGCTGCATTCGACGCGGACTCCTTCGGACTTGGGGTTAGCACTCTCCGGTGGAGGGCGGAAGGTACCGACACCGTTGAAGTCCGGGTCAACGCCGCAGACGGTCCGCTGCTTACCCGCGCTCGATCGTCGGGCGAGGTCGCGACCGGCCATTGGGTACGCGACGGGATGGAGTTTTACCTGCAAGACGCGTCCGGATCAGCCCCGACCGGGTCGGCGACGCTGGATCATATCGTCGTCACGGCCCGCCGCCGAATTCCTGCGTGTCCGCTCGGCGTCTATGCCCCGGCCGTCGGTGTGCGATCGGAGACCTTCATTCAACGTCACATGCAGCAACTACTGTCGGGACGGACAGCCGTGATCGCGGAAACGGCCAACGACACGGATGGGACACATTGGAACGTCACCGGTCCGTCGCTCGTCCTCGACGGCCGCCGCGGCGGCCTTATGCTTCCAGGCCAACGCGTCGGGTCCGGGCGTCCGCTCGAACCGTTATCTCCGGTGGCACAGAAGGCGGCCAGGCGTTTTCTCTTGCGCCACCGGGTCAAGGTCCTGCTTGGTGAATACCTCCATTGGTCATTGCCCTGGCTGACCATCGCCAGGCAACTCGGAATCCGCTTCTTCGTCCACGCGCACGGCTACGACGTATCGCGACGGCTGTTGGAGCCACATTGGAGAACGGCCTACCTTGCTTATAACGAATCCGACGGCCTCATCACGGTAAGCGAGGCCAGTCGACAGCGATTGGTTGCGGCAGGCATAGACTCGATGAAGATTCACGTGATTCCTTGCGGCGTTGACGTTCCGCATGCATTCCATCGCCGGTCCGAAGGCTACGCCATTCGTTGCCTTGCGGTGGGCCGGATGGTTGGCAAGAAGGCGCCCATCTTCACCCTCGATGCGTTTCGTCGAGCACTCGAAAGAGTGCCGAACCTCCGTCTCGATTATCTCGGAGAGGGTCCGTTGCTCGAAGCCGTTCATCAATATGTCCGCGCCTTCAACCTGGGGAGCCGTGTCACTCTCTGCGGCGGACAACCCCACGAGGTTGTAAATCGCATGATGAAGGAGGCAGACATCTTCCTTCAGCACAGCATCACGGACCCGGCGACCGGAGACGAGGAGGGATTGCCTGTCACGATCCTCGAGGCGATGGCGTGCGGCCTGCCGGTGGTGTCGACTCGGCATGCCGGCATTCCGGAAGCCGTGGACGAAGCCATCACAGGGTATTTAGTCGACGAAGCCGACACGGCCGCTATGGCGGCCCGGATCGTCGCGCTCGCCCGTGATCCCGAGTTGCGGCGGCGGCTGGGGGAGGCCGGATGGAAGCGATCCAAGGAGCAGTTCTCCTGGCCGCTCGAGCGTTCTCGGCTCTTGACCCTCATCGGACTGAACGGCGATTGACACGGTCGAATCTACACGTTGGCAGCGCCGCACGATGGCATCGCACGTGTTCCCCTACTGGCAGTGAGATGACTGTTGCACGTCGAAGTCGTGTGATCTTGTTCTTGTCCGTTGTGTGCCTTCTGACCTTCGTGGCCTGGGATCGTGAACGCACACCTGAGCTTCCACCTGCTGGACCCTATTTGATTGCGTATCCCAATCCGGTTCCCCCCGGCGGAGCACCGGGACGGACCACTATCGCCTGGTCGACCGGCACCACCGACAACGGCGAGGTCTACGTTGTTGCGGACGGCAACAAACGGTTGTTCGCAACGGGCATCCAAGGCAGGGAGCAGGCGGCATGGATAACGGGCGATCCATTCTCACGCCCGTTCGAGTTCCGACTCTACACAACGGGACATCCTGCCACGCCGCTGGCGACGCTGACGGTTGGACGCGACGACGACATATGGAGCTTCGGAAGCGCGGCAGCGGCAAACCTGCTTTGGTGCGGCCTCCTCGCTGGTGTGGTCGTGCTGGCTGAACGACGCTCCCCCGCAGGATCGAAATCGTTTATCAGAAGTGCCTCTGTAACCGGTGCTGTGAGCGCCGGAATCGCCGCCACGGTGCTGGTCTTCCGGCCTGGCGTTATGTCTCCGGATTCGCTTGGGCAATTTCGCGAGGCCCTCACTGGCGTCTTCACGATGGACGCGAGTCCCCCGATGATGTCGTTCGTGTGGCGGCAGCTTCTTCGGGTCATTCCCGGCCCGCTGGGCATGATGGTGTTCCACGCGTCGATGTTCTGGATAGGTCTCGGTTTGATCGCGGCAGCGTGCACCACCAGCGCGGTGGGTGGCTCGCTTCTCGTCCTGGGCACCGGATTCTTCCCGCCGGTCTTTGCACTCCTGGGTACGCTCTGGAAGGATGTCGGCCTTGGAGCGGCCTTCACGTTAGTGGTCGGCATGATCCTCATGGGTCAGAAGCAAGGGTCACGGCGCCTCGTGCTGCTGTCATTTCTGCCGCTCTTCTATGGCACGGCGGTACGGTTCAACGCAGCGCCGGCAGCGTTTCCGCTGGCCTGTCTCCTGTGCGTGACGCTTGCCGGACCGCGTCGCGCGTCACGACGAAACGTAAGCACCCTTCTCGCGGTCAGCACTCTCGTGACTGTTTTTCTCGTCGCGTTGGTTTCCGCAGTGAACGCGGCCGTCGTCAGCCAGCGTAGTACCGGCGCCAATCTCGCCCTGCAAGGCTCGATGCTGCATGATCTGGCCGGAATGTCCCTGCGCACGCGCACACTGCTCGTCCCTGAATATCTTCGACGGCCACCGATTTCGCTGGAGTGGCTTCGCGAACGCTACAAACCGGGCGATGGAGGCAACAGCTTCCTCTACCAGTTCGATTTCATCTTTGCCCAGGACGAACAGCAGTACAAACAACTCCAGCAGGCGTGGCGGACGGCCGTCATCTCGCATCCTTCTTCATATCTCGCGCAGCGCGGACAGGTGATACTGACGATCTTTCAGATTCGTGGGATCTACGATCCGTTTCATCGCCGTATCGATCCCAACACGCTCGGACTGGTATTTCCGTCGCGTCCGGTGTACGAGCGGACCGTCGCGTTCCTGGATGACGTCACAGCGTTGTTCTTCCGTGGCTGGTTTTTCCTTGCGCTGGCGTTTGTGGTGGCTGTGGCCGGAGCACGTCGTCGGGTGTGGTCTGCCGTGGCGGTCGCGGCGAGCGGCATCTGCTACGTGCTTCCGTACGTCGCAGTGACAGGCGGATCCGATTTTCGATACATCTGGTGGATGCTGCTCGCGGCGCTCCTCAGTTTTACCGTCCTCATGTGCCACCAGACGTCTTGTCTGCCACGACCGTGTCAGTCATGACGAGGGGTGGCATGGCGGCGTTGAATGGTGCGCTCCTCTTATTGATTGTCGCCGTCGCCGTCGGATGCCAACGCACGACGAATCCAACATTAACGGCTTCTCCGAACCCTGTTTCGTACGGCTCTGGTTTCGGGACGACGACGATTTCCTGGGATACGCACGGCTCAGGCGTTGCCTCCATTTATCTGACGACAGATGACCAACCGACCGAACGTCTGTTCGCGTCCGGAGAACGAGGGCAGCAGGACGTGGCATGGATTGCTGGGGGTAACCACTTCACGTTTCGCCTCCACATCGACAAACCCGGCACTTCCCCCATCGCCACGGTAACTGTCACCCGACGAACCGAGGTGTGGACGGCCGTGGTCTGGGCTCTCTCGGCCATGGGAGTGTTTCTGGTCTTTGCGGCGTTCAATCGTCGGTGGGGCATTGAGCTCGCGCCGACTGTATGCGTCGGATTGGCTTTATGGGTGAAATGGGTGGCTGCAACCGCCGAGATTGGGCCGCACTCCAGTCAGCAAACATCACTGCTGTTTGGAACGGCGGCGGCCTTGTTCGTTCTTTGCGGGCCGCTCTTACTCGTGCCGCGCAAATCGCGTGCGGCGGTCGCGTTGCTGCTCGATTTGGTGCTGACGCTTCTTGTCCTCGCGGACCTGTTGTACTTCCGTTATTTCGGCAACGTTCCAACCGCGTCTGTTATTCCAGGAGTCGTGCAGTGGCGCGCGTTCCTTCCGTCACTTGGTCTGCTCTTCCGACTCGATGATTCGCGGTATTTCATCGACATTCTTGCGGCGATCTTGGGGTCGTCCGTTTGGGTAGCGTTACGGCTTCGCCATGCCGCTGCACCTTTGTACCCGCGTATCGCGCTCGCCGCAGTTCTCACGGTCAGCGGCCTTGTGGCCAGTCGCTCCGCCCAGACGCTGAACCGTCTGTGGCAAGACGACCGGGCCGAGGAGGCGCCATGGATGCGCCTTGAAACGATCCCGAGGATTGGCTTACTCCAGTTTCACGCATTCGATGCGTGGACCAAGTGGAGGTACCCGGTGCTTGGGCCGCAGCAGGTGACTGAGCGCGCGAAAACAGAGGCCGCGCGGTTCTTGGTGGATCGACTCGCCCGGGAAACCGTGTCGCCGCTCTTCGGTGTGGCACGCGGACGCAATCTGATTATCGTGATGGTGGAGTCGCTGGCGCGATTTCCCGTCGGTCTCCGGATCCAGGGTAAAGATGTGACACCCAACCTCTCCGCGTTCGCGCAAGAGTCCATGGTGTTCTCGAATTTTTTCGATGAAACATACGAAGGCGGTACCTCGGACGCGGAGTTCCTGTCGAATCAATCCCTGCTTCCGCTGTCCGCCGGTGCTGTGGCGCTTCGCTTTCCAGATCATCGGTTCCGTGGTCTGGCCGGAATCCTCAGCGAGCGGGGCTATTCGACCCTCTCCGGTGTCGGCGCAACTTCGGATTTGTACAACATCGGACGCATGCATCCCGCGCTCGGATACCAGCGGTCCCTTCTGGACGACCCCACTCAGGACGCCGAAAGAATTCAGCAGTGGCTCGCCGACGGTGTGTTCTTTCAGAAGATGCTGACACAACTGCAGGTGGAGCGCGCTCCGTTTGCGTCATACATGGTGACCTCGTCCACTCATGCGCCGTACGAGCTGCCCACGAAGTACCAGGACTTTTCGCTCGGAGAATTCGACACCACGGTGACTGGGCGCTACCTTGCAACCGTGCACTACTTGGATCGGTCGTTCGGTGATTTCATCGACGGGCTCCGACGCGCTGGGCTTCTGGAGTCGTCCGTCGTCGCGCTGTACGGCGACCATCGCCCATTTCTCGAGGACGACTGGGAGCTGATCGGGCATGTCCTGCGCCAGCCGACTGCCGCCGATGGAATCGGTTGGTTGAACCGGCGACGTTTGCCCTTCTTTGTACGGCTGCCTCGCGGAGAGCACCGAGGCGAAGTGGACGTCCCTGGCGGTCAGCTTGACGTGGCTCCGACGCTGCTCAGCCTGCTCGGTGTACGCGATGACACAAAGGTGATGTTGGGGTCTGATATCACGACCCCTAGGCGCCCTGGTTCACCGGTCGTGTTCAGGGATGGCAGTTCGGTCAGCGCACGAGTCCTATACCGACGTGGACTGCGGCTATCCGGTGCCGATGCTTGTTATCAGTTGCCGGAAATACAGGTCGTCGATTGTGCCCTTTCGCACGATCAACAGGAGCAGGCCACCAAACTGCTCGCGGTATCAGACGCGATTGTCATAGGCGATCTCGTTCCCGACATGACCGATGCTCTTAGCCTTGCCGTCCGGCAGCGTACGGAAACGCCCACGCACGCGGGGCGCTCACCCGCTTTTTCCGAGTCGCTCGTGGTGGGCCGGCCGAATGTCGGTCCTCCTTGACTCGCGCCGCCGGCTCCGAGGGCGCGAGTCGGTGTGAACGGAAACGATCCGCGGAATGCAAACCGACACTGATTCAGCGCTCGTCACCCACCCGCCGGAGAGAGGAAACCCGCAATGACCTGCAGCAATCGCAGGCGCCATGCGCACCAGAATTTCTGGATCGCGCGGCGCGGTCCTGATCCCGAGGCTGACGGAGCCCGCCGAAGTGATCCGACGCCAATTCCACCGGCCACAAGGCGGATCGGCCGTCGCGATCGCGCGGCATGTATCTCGATTGGTGTCGTCAGCCGTGAAGTCGTGAGCCTGCGGCCTGTCGCTGTCGTCGTTTCGACCTAAGAGGCTTCGAGTGAGTATGTTGACTGCTTCACGAGCTGAGGAGTCCGAGGGTAGTGTCCTGTACCGGCACAGCGCTGCGTTCTTCGACCTGCGGTACGCGCAGAAAGACTACGCTTCTGAGGCACAGGTGTTTGCGAGGGCCATCGAGCAAGTCCACCCGAAAGCCGTGAGCCTTCTGGATATCGCGTGCGGTACGGGTCGCCACTTGGAGCACCTTCGCTCGCAATACCGCGTGGAAGGGCTCGATAGGAGCACCGAGCTTCTGCAGATTGCGCGGAGGCGACTCGGTGATGTGCCGCTGCACGAAGGGGACATGGCCGATTTCGATCTGGGACGACGATTCGACGTCGTGACATGTTTCTTTGCGTCGATACCGTACCTTGGCAGTGTCGAAGCGTTGCGTCGGGCCGCCTCGAGCATGGCGAGACACGTTGCGCCGGGTGGCATTCTGTTCATCGAGCCGTGGCTGACGCCGGCTGTGTACCGAGAAGACGAGGTGGTGCATAACTTCCGGCGAACCGCTGAAAGCGCGATGTCCTGGATGTATGTCCAGAGACGCCAAGGGGCGTTGGCAGTCTGGGACATCCATTGGCTGCTCGGTACGCCTGAGGATGGCGTGGTCCACTTCGTCGAACATGAGGAATTGAGCCTGTTCACCACCGAGGAATGCTTGAGCGCCATACAGGATGCCGGGCTCAACGTCTTTCATCACGCTCACGGTCTGCATGGTTACGGCGCGTTCTGGGCCCGAAAAGGCGGATGCTGGTTCTCAGCCGAGATTGCTGGCATCAACGAGATTTTGCCGAAGTGAATGCTGCTTGCCCGGGACGGGCTGACGTGTCTGGTCGAGAATTAGCACCGCGAGACTGGCGTGGGTTGGAACTGCTCGCCCGCGAACACGGCGACGGCTTCTGGATACTGGATCTCGATCGATTTGGAGAAAACCTCAGGGACTTCCTCGGACCGTTCGTCCGCGCGGGCTGGCCGAACACGGTCGCTGCGTGGTCGTTCAAAACATCGTGGCTGCCGCCCATCGTACGATTGGCGCTGAAGATGGGGGCGCTTGCCGAGGTTGTCTCGCGGCATGAGTACGACCTCGCAATCGCATTGGGAGCCCACCCGACCTCAATTATCTATAACGGTCCGCTGAAGACTCGCGATGATCTCGAGCGCGCCTGCGCCCTTGGTTCCCGAGTGCACCTGGATGGTCCAAGCGAGGTGTCCGATATTTTGTCGTTGGCGCGCGAGCACCGGCAGCGTCTCTTTCGCGTCGGGCTTCGCGCCAATGTCGACATCGGCCAGAGCGTTCGAGGCCGCTTTGGTATCGATGCGGAATCGGGCGACTTGCAGCGGGCCTTCCGCAACCTCGTTGCGGAACCGAACATCACGGTCAATGCCCTGCACCTCCATGTGTCCGGAGAGCGTCAGGCCGACGCGTTCACCCGTCGTATCGAACGGTTGGTTCGCCTGGTTGACGAGTTGTGGCCCGAAGGCAATGGGCCGGACTACGTGGATATTGGAGGTGGGTTCGCTGGAAGAATGCCGGAGTCGCTGTCGCGTCAGATAACGCCGCCTCCGCCGCTGCCTGATGCGTACGGCGGCGCAATTGTTCCGACCCTGCTCCGTCGCTGGCCCGGAGGAGGCCCCTGTTTGATCGTAGAGCCGGGAATGTCGTTGGCCGCGGACACGATGCAGTTTGCCGCTCGTGTTGGCGCCACGAAAACAGTCGCAGGCATGCATCACGCTATTGTGACGGCCTCACTCTACACGGTGAAACCGACTCATCACACACTGGACATGCCGTTCCGGATCGTGCCTGCGGGACGCGCGGTACTAACTAAGGGGACTACCGTGGTGAGTGGATGGACGTGCATGGAGAGCGACGTGCTCTCCCGCAGCTGTCCGTACAAGCTCGAACGTGGCGACTGGATTCTGTTCGAGAACTGCGGTGCCTACACTTTCGCCCTAAACCCAAGGTTCATCCGGGGCACCCCTGCGATCCTCTCGCGCGAACCGGATGTCGGTTGGGTGGCAGTACGGCCCGCGGACTCTGTTCAATCATGGCTCGACGGCTTCCGGACCTGACGTGAACGTTCTCCTGAGCTGCATCGGCAAACGCGGGTATATTGCCGAATATCTCCGCGCACATCTCCGCGAGGGCGAACGGATCATTGGGACGAGTAACACACCCTGGACGCCGGGATTTTGCGCGTGCGATCTCGGAGTACTGATGCCACCAATCGCGTCGGACGAGTATGTGCCGGCCGTCATCGACACATGTGGCAAGTACGAGGTGACGGGCCTGCTGTCGTTTTTTGATCCAGATGTCGTCACGTTGGCTCGCCACCGCGACGCGTTGAACGCCGTCGGTGTAGTGCCTTTGATCCCTGGGGAGCACGCGGCCTCGATTGGCTATGACAAGGCGCACTCCTTTCAGATTTTGCGCGCGGCCGGCTTCCGCGTTCCCGATACCACGATCGATCTTGACGACGCACGCGCGGGTCTTCGCTCGGGGCGCTTCGAATTTCCATTGATTGTCAAACCACGAACCGGGTTTGGTGCCGCCAACGTGTTCATCGCGCGCAACGAGATGCAGTTGGAGGTGTTCTTTTCCTACATCCCCGGCATGTTGATCCAGCAGTTCGTTTACGGCGACAGCTACGACCTCGAGGTGCTCGCCGACCTGGAGCAGCGTGTTTTGCAGGTCGTACCGTGGCGCCGGCTGTTCTCTCAGGCGGGCGAAACGCAGCATGCGGTGACGGTCGAGGCCCCCGAACTGCTTGAGATGGGTGAAGGACTTGCGAAGACGGTTGGTCTCATCGGGCCGATGGACGTGGACCTTATCCGTGGGCCCGACGGGAAGACCTGGGTGATCGAACTCAATCTCCGGTTCGGCGGCGGTTATCCGGTGTCGCATCTAGCCGGAGCTGACTTCCCGGGAATGATTGTCGAAATGTTTCGTGGCTACCATCCCAAGCCGTGTATCGGTCGCTACACACGCGGCGTATGCTTGCTGAAGAGACTGCAGGTGATGGGCGGCCCGATCGAGCCGTTTCTTCTCGGCCTTCGCTCAGGGTCAACCTCGGTAGAGGATTCTGCCGTTAGATTGGCCGCACCCCCATGAAGATGTTCCTGGACGATCTCGCGTTGTTCGGCGGACGCCCCGCCTTCAGCGACGCCATGCATGTCGGCCGACCCAACATCGGCGATCCAACCGCGCTACGCCAGCGGCTGGAAGTCATCCTCGATCGCCGATGGCTGACGAACAATGGGCCGTACGTGGAGGAGTTCGAGCGTCGCGTGGCGGACATGCTCGGAGTGAGCCATTGCATAGCGACCTGCAACGCGACGACCGCCCTTCAAATCGCCGCTCGGGCGCTCGGCTTACGTGGGGAAGTCATCGTGCCCTCGTTCACATTCGTCGGCACCGTTCACGCGCTCCACTGGTTGGGCATCACACCGGTGTTTTGCGACATCGATCCGCTGACCCATAACATCGATCCGCGACGACTGGAAGCCCTCATCACGCGCCGAACGACGGGTCTGGTCTGCGTACACCTCTGGGGCCGGCCGTGCGATGTAGGCTCGCTCAACGATATCGCGAAGAAACATGGTCTCCGCCTGCTGTTCGACGCCGCTCATGCCGTCGGGTGCGCTCTGGGAAATCGGATGATCGGGAGCTTCGGCGATGCGGAGGTGCTGAGTTTCCACGCCACAAAGATCGTGAACGCGTTCGAAGGCGGTGCCATCACGACCAGTGACGATGCGATCGCGTCGTGTGCCAGACTACTGCGCAATTTTGGCTTCGTGGATGAGGATGTCACTGCATCCGAAGGAATCAACGGCAAGATGAGCGAGGCCTCGGCCGCGATGGGCCTCACCTCGCTTGACAGCCTGGACGCATTCATCGAGGCGAACCAACAAAACTACGCAGCATACGCTCGCGCCCTGGCCGATCTGCCCGGCGTGACCCTTCTGGCCTATAACCAGCGGCAACGCCACAATCATCACTACGTCGTCCTCGAGATCGACGAAGAATCCGCCCGTATCAGTCGCGATCTGCTGCAGCGCATTCTCCGTACGGAGAACGTGCTGGCGCGCCGCTATTTTTTCCCGGGATGCCACCGGATGGAGCCATACCGAACGATCGACCCGGACGCCGGTCGGGCGCTGCCCCAGACCGAGATTGTCGCTGGACGGGTGCTGCAATTGCCAACCGGAACCGCCGTAGGCGTGGACACAATCGAGGAGATCTGCGCGATCATCCGCCTGGTCGTCGCGCACGCCGAGGAAATCACCGCCCGGATCGCCCATGCGCCCAGCCTGCTCGCGGGCGCAGTATCGTGACCAGACGCATGTAGACCGCTGATAGTCCTAGGTCGGAGTGGTGATCTGCCGTGTTCCACTTGAGCAGACATCGACCGGCTCACACAAAATCTGAATCAGATCGTCGGGAACGACCAGGTGACAGGGGGCGTGTGCCGGGCGCTCGACAGGCCTGCGCGGCATCGCATTCTGCTGGTGATGGTCTGCCATTTCGTCCTCTACGGCGGCGTTCCGAAGACGTCAAGTGCGTTCGACAGTGCGGTCATCGGTGTCCTGCGTACGGGATGGATCGGGCTCGATTTGTTCTTCGTCCTGTCCGGCTTTCTGATCACCGGCGTGCTGTACGACAGCCGCGGCGGTAGTCATTACCTCCGCAACTTTCACGCGCGTCGCGTGGTCAGGATCCTTCCGCTGTTTTACGGCTCGTTGTTCCTGTGGCTTGTCGTGCTGCCGCGCGTGTGGGTCGCGCACGAGGGGCTTA
>AR_comb_assmDRAFT_10307403_pt1 | contig 18180 bp, 15 predicted proteins | sample ArasoioldDNA_FD_10543 | JGI IMG/M metagenome (IMG submission 10543) | reverse complement strand
GGCCGCTCGCCGCCTCGCGCGAGGTGAGCGCCGAGGAGGCCCGCCGCGAGGTTCTCCGCGCCCGGGGAGGAGGCAGTCGGGTCGCAATGGACCCCGAAGTCGCCGACGTCCTGCGGATGGCGGCGGCGCGGCCGGCGCTCGACGGCGACCTGCTGGCGCCGCAGCGGATCCCCGTCGCTCGCCACCGGGCGACCGAGCTTGGGCTTGTCAACTTCAGCCAGGTCGGCACCGGCAAGACGGCGATGACGCTGATCGCCTGTCGCGGCAAGGCGGCCGAGCTCGAGGCCTATCGGATGTGCCTGGCCCTGCCGCGCTACCAGCTCTCCGAATGGGTCGAGGAAGAGATCCCGAAGTTCTGGCCCGATGTCGCGCTTCACGTCCCCGGGGACAATCGGATCGCCGCCGGGCTGATCGCCTTTGACCGCGAGCTCGGCTCGGCGCCGGGGATCGTGGTCGCAACCTTCGAACAGGTCCGCACCCAGGTCGAGCAGCTGCGCGTCCTCACCTACGACGATCTGATCGTCGAGGAGGGCGATGAAGCGCTTGCCAACCCCAACACGCAGCTCGGCCGGGCGATGTGGCGGCTGCGCGACCGGGCCAAGGTCGCGGTGCCGCTGACCGCGACGCCTCGCGGCAAGTCAAACGAGGAAATCGACGCGATCGAGGCCTTTGCCCGGGGCAACCGCGAGGCTCTGCGCCGCCGCCCGCTGGCCCGTCGCTACGCGACTTTCGATGACGTCTCGCTGCGCCGGCTACGACGGGCGATGGGCCCGACGATGGTGCGGGTCACCCGCGAGGAAATGAAGGACCACATGCCGGCGCTTGACGAGCCGGAGTTCAAGATGATCGATCCCTCGCTTGCCGAGCGCGCCCTGCTCGACGCCGCCGAGGAGCGGATCGCCTCGCTCTTCGGCCAGCTCCGCGAGCAGGTCGATCACGCCGCCGCGCTGCGCCCGGATGACGCAGAGCTGGAGGTACTGCGGGGCCGCATGGCCTCCACCCGAGGCCTCTTGCTCTCGGCGACCGAGGTGGCGCTGCTCGCTGCCTCCGACGCCGAGGCGCTGCGCGCCTCCAAAGCTGTAGCGGCCGCGCTGCTCGAGTCAGAGGGCCTGATCGACGCGGTGGTGAAGACGAAGCCGACGAAGCGGACGTGGATCGCGGGCACCCTGGCGGCGGCGGCAGCCGACGGTGAGCAGACGCTCGTCTTCGCCGAGTCCGTCGAGCTGCTGCGGCTTCTCTCGCGGGAGATGGCAAACGTCCATGGGCTCGAGGCGCCTCTCTATATAGGGGGGATAAGCGAGGCCGAGGCGATCCGGCTGCGCCGGTCCTTTCGCCGCGGCGAGCTCCCGATGTTGCTGATGAGCCCCGTCGGCCGGCGCGGCCTAAACCTGCCGGCCTCTCTGGTCGCCCACTACGACCTGCCCTGGACGCCGCGTCCCTTCGAGCAGCGCACCGGGCGGGCCACGCGCACCGGGTCCAAACACGACGCGGTCGGCGTTCTCTTGGCGCTGATGAAGAACACCCCCGAGGAACACCGCGCCGCGCTTCTGATCCCCCGCGCCGCGGAAACCGACGGCGTGCTGAATCGTGGCGAGGACGGCAGCTCGCGCCCGGGGGCCGGCGGTTCGCTCGAGCTCTCCCGCCAGCTCGCCGGCCTCGCCATAGAGCTGGCTGATCGCGAGGGGGCCTCGACCAAGATGAAGGTCGCCGCGCAGATCTTCGCCGCGCGGCGCGAGGCCACCGCGACCGCCCCCTAGTACGGCCCGAACGAATCGCGTCCCGGCGCAACGCGCGGGCGCAAACCGAGTGCGAGCGCCGGCACCTGTTGCCGGCGCAACAGCGCTCAGAGAGGAGCAGGATTTGCCTACTGCAACCAGCAACCCCCCGGGCGGCGGAGTCGAGAAGCTTCGCGACATCGCCGCCACGGCGGCCGGAGTCGATATCGACGGCTCGACCCTGGAGGGCGCAGATGAGGAATCTGGACGCCGCACCGTCTCGCTCGTCGATGGCCGTACCTACCTGGTGCGCCGCATCGCCGGCATGGACGACGTCGACTTCCTCCGCGCCGCGATCGAGGCGGGCTTCAACGTCTGCCTCTACGGGCCGCCGGGGACCGGCAAGACGACGCTCGTCGAAGCCGCCCTCGGCGAGGAGCGGGTGATCACCCAGGAGTTCAGCGAGGGCACCCAGGTCGAGGACTTGATCGGTACCTACCTCCCGGCCCCTGAATCGGGTTGGGCCTGGTGTGACGGTTCCCTGACCCGCGCGCTTCGCGAGGACAAGCGCTGGTTCGGCGACGACATCACCCAGGGCGATCCCCGGGTGCAGAGCCGCGTCTTCCCGGCGCTCGATTCCCGCCGGCAGCTGACCCTGAACGAGTGCGGCGGGGAAGTGATCAGGGCCGGCGGAGGCTTCGGCGCGGTGATCGCCTACAACCCGAACCTGCCGGGCACGACGTTCTCAGAAGCGCTCGCCTCGCGTTGCGCCGTCCACATCTACGTCGGCTTCGACGCCCCCACTGCGCGGCGCCTCGGTGTCCCGCCCGATGCCGTCACGACCGCGGAGAAGATGAATCAGGCGCTCGAGGCGGCCGACCCGCTGGCGGGCGTCGCCCCGGCCGAGGTGGGGCCCGCCACCTGGGCGCCGCAGCTGCGCGAGCTTTTGGCCTTCAAGGCGATCGCCGAGGTATTCGATCCGCTGACCGCCGCGCGCAACCTGCTCGGGGTTTGCGCGGAGGAGTCGCGCGGCGCACTCGGCGAGGCCTTGCGGTCCTATGTCACCGGCGGGGTCGACCTCGACGTCTTGCGGGTCGAATAGCGATGGCCCGTTGGAAGGAGGCGTTCCGGCGGATCCCCGCCGAACGTGTCCAGCCCTCCGCGGTGCCTGGTGGCTGGGGCAGGGCGAGCGCGGCCCTCACCAAGGCGGCACTCGGAATCGTCAGCGGGGTCCTCGTCAAGTGCTACCCGAAGGCCTCGACGCCGGCTGCCGGCCTCGTCAACCGGGTCACGAACGTGATCCTGATCGACGGCGAGCTGCTCGGCTGCACTCCCGAGGAGATCCCGGTCGAACCCGACGACGACGAGTTGAAAGCGCTCGTCGTCGTCCTTGGCGTGCTCTTTCACGAGTGCGGGCACGTCAAGCACAGCCCGACGCCGCGCCAGATGCAGGAGGTTCCCCGGGAGCTGCTGGAGGACGCGAAGCTGCTCGAGGAGGGGCGCATGGAGGCGCGGCTGATCGAAGGTGTGCCGCGCGCCAAGCGCTACGTGCGCGCGGCGATCTCGAAGCTCCTGCTCGAGCACCGACCCGCCAACCCGCTGGCGCCAATGACCCGCGCCCGGGCGGCACGCGGCGCGGCCCTGATCTGCTCGCGCGTTCCCGCCGGAACCCTGCGGGCTGGGGACGTCGCCGACAGCGAAGCGCGTTTCGCCGAAGTCCTGGGCGAGGCGGATCTGGGGGCAGTCAAGGAGATCGTGGCTGCCGTCTGCGCCGCGAAGGACGCGGAGGCGGTTGCTGCGCTGATCGAGGGCGCCAGGCGCCTGCGGGAGCTGGCCCCGCCCGATCCCGACGAGGACGGCGAAGGCGGGGCAAAAGGCGGGGGCGCTGAGGAGGAGGCCCCCAGCTGGGCGAAAGCAAGCGGTTCCCTGGCAGAGGCCGAGCGCAACGCCCGCAACGAGGCAATCGAGGTCGACCCTCGTGAAGGGGGCGTCGACCCCGAGCTGCGCGAGCTCGCCCGTGAGCTCGCCGAAGGCGGCGCGGGCGCCGCGAAGCGACTGGCGCTGTTCAGCGGGCATGGCTTTGGCTTCGGGCCGGGCATCCCTGAGGCCGGGGGGCGACCGCCGGTCGCGATCGAGCGTGTGGCATCTCGCCGCCTCGCCCACGCCTTACGCGAGGCTCGCTCCAAGCGCCTCATCCGCGAGGGCCGGATCTCCCCGCCCGGGCGTTTCTCGGGCCGCGGCGCCATGCGGCAGGCCTCAGAGCTCGCCCGCGGTGCGCCGGTGCGCGGGCTGGCCTTCGCCACCAAGCGCACCGTCCTTGCCGAGCTCTGGCAGCCGGTGGTCGGGATCGCTGTCGACGTCTCGGGCTCTAACCACGCCCACGAGGGCGAGATCTGCTCGGTGCTCTGGGTCGCCCACAGCGCTGTCGAGCAAGCCGGTGGGCGCGCGGCGGTGTCGCTCTTCGGCGATGAGGCGGAGCTGCTCTGCCGCCCCGCCCGACGTCTCGGCGAAGTCCCGGTGATCTCTGCGCTCGGAGGCTCGGAGGACGTCGGGGAGGGAATCGAAGTGCTGCGCGCGGCGCTGCCGCTCTCTGACCGTCGCCGACCCCGTCTCCTTTTCCTGATCGGCGACGGTTGTTGGACCTCTGCGCCTTGGGCGGAGGCCGGCGAGCGCAACATCGCCGAGCTGCGCGCCACCGGTTGTGGGGTCGTCTCGGTCGGGATCGGCTCTGAGCCACGCGCCCACGGTGAGAACGCTCGGGTGGCGGTCTGTGAGCCGCTGGAGATAGCCGCCGTAATCGGCGGAGCGGCCGTCGATGCGCTCACAGAGCGCTGAGCCGCAAAGGCGGCGCGAGACGCCGCGGTGACAAATTGAAAGGAGGTGGCGATGAGTAGCGCCACTGTCAGCGAGGAGGCGCCGGTCCATATCGAGGGCCAGGCGCAGATCGAGCCGGGCCTGGGGGAGCACGAGCGAACCCTGCGCTATCTGCCGATCGAGCAGATACACCCCGGCGATAACCCCCGTAAGAGCAAGCCCGAGCCGGCGCTCGCCGCGCTCACCACCTCGACCCGGCGGATGGGGACCCTCCAGACCGTGCTGGTCCGCCGCGCCGGCGAGGACGAATACGAGCTAATCGCGGGCGAACGCCGCTACGAGGCGGCTATCCGGGCCGGGCGGCCCAGCTTGCCGGCGATGGTGATCGAGGCAGGGGAGGAGCTCGACGAGCCGACCCGGCTGGCGATGGCTTTCGCCGAGAACGCCCTGCACGAGCAGCTCACCCCGCTGGAGGAGGCACAGATCCTGGCGGGGATGATCTCGAGCTTCGGGTTCACCCTCGAGGGAGCCGCCGAGCATTTCGGGATGACCTTGACGCGTGCCGAAGGACGCATGGCCCTCCTGAAGCTCCCCGAGGGGGTGCGCGCTCGCCTCGCCCGCGAGGAGCTGACGCTGCGAAACGCGGCCACCCTGGCCCCGATCGCGGCCAAGGCGCCGGGAGTAGCCGAGGCGCTCGCGGAGCGAGTGGCGAGTGGCGCCCAGAGCCAAGGCGCTCTCGATAACGACCCCGCCGCCGCGCTGCGGCGCCTCGCCGACGAGGAGCGCCAGCCCGAGGGAACCTTCCTGATTCCCTTCGGATCTCACGACACGGTCAACCTCGACGAGGTCTTGGGCCGGATTCGCAGCGCGGCGAGCCAGGATCTGATTCCAGACGGCTCGCTCGCCGACGTCGAGGCGGCTCTCGCCGACGTCGAGAGTTCCTTGGGATCGGTGCCGAGCGAGTTGCGCACCGCCCAGGTCGCCGAGGCCGATGTCGATCGCGCCCGCTCCTTCGGGGTCCTGATCGAGTATCGCGAGGGCGCCTACCGGCGCTCTGGCGTCCTCGTCGATCCCGTCTTCGCTGCAGACTGGGCCCGTGCCGTCGCCGCCACCCTCGCGGAGACCGGCGGCGAGGAGGCGCCCGAGGCCGAAGCGGCTGAGATGCCCGAAGAGCGCGAGGACCCGAAAGCCGCGCGCGAGCGGCGCAAGGCCGAAGCGCTCAAGGCCAAGAGCTCAAACGCACACCTCGACCGCGAGCTGACCAACCGCTTCGATTATCAGAGCGAGGTCAGCCTCGACCAGGCCCGGGTGATCGCGGCATTGATGCTCGAGCACCTTGGCCGCAACCTCGCGGTCGGACACCGCGTGGTCCGTGAAGCGTGGCTCAAGCGCGACATCCGACCCTCCCGAGGCGGCACCCGCACGATCGAGGAGTACCCCTCGATCGACGAGGTCCTCGCGCTCTTGGAGGCAGAACTGCGCAAGGCGACCAGCGGCCCGGCTCTGATCGGCCGGCTCTTCGGCGCCTGCGTGACGGCGATCCTCGCCGATCAGAGCGTGCTCGGCGCCGCCGCCCGGCCAAACCTCGAGCTCCCCTACACCCTGGGGCGCGAGGAGCAGCTACAGGGCCTGGCGCCGGCGGCGCTGTGGCGCGAAGCCGAGGCCTGTCTCGGCGAAGCACGCGCGGAGGAGTTGCGGCCGCACTTCACCGAGCCCGAGAAGGGAGCCGAGCCGGAGCGTGACCGTCTCGCCCGCAGTGAGGAGATCTCCGCCGAAGCGCTCGAGCTGATGCCCGAGGGCGATGAGGGGGAACCGGCTCACGGGGAGCCCAAGCCGGCGGTGGCGGGTGCGGCCTGATGGCCGCGAAAGCGCAACCCGAAAGCCCGGCGCTGCGCCGCCGGCGTCTGGAGCTGGTGCGAGCCGAGCTCGCCCGTATTCGCTCGAGGAGAACCGCAGCAATGCGAACCGCGGCAATGCGAAGGCGGCGGCGACTGTGACCACCCCCAAGGAGGCATCGAATTTGAGCAACCCAAGAACCCCCCACGCACTCGCCCGCAATCAGACCCGCCTAGAGGTTTTGCGAGCCGCCATCGACGATGAGGGCCCAGTCGACGGGATCCATAACAAACGGGTCCGGCAGCTTTATGAGAGCGATGGGGAGTGCCCGCGCTACCTGGGCTGCACCTCGGAGGGCTCTGCCGGCTCGACCCACAGGGACAACCCCGACTTCTTAGTCGGGGACCTGAAGAAGATTGCCCCGTGGCTCGCGGCGAGCTACGAGGAGGGTTGGGCGGCGAACTGGGTCTGCGACCTCGACCATCCTGAGGCGCCCGGCTGGCGCGCCCATCTGGACTGGAAGGTCTCTGTCCAGGTGCCGCGCAAGGGCCGGTTGTCGCTCGGCTTCCCAATCGCAGCTTTGGTCGGGCGCCTGAGGGGGTGGAAGGCACCGAGCAGCTGATCGCGACCGGCCGCCGGCAAGCCCAACAGCCGAACACGGCTCGGGACGTTGTCGGCGGCTGGCTCGTCGTCAAACCACAAGGAGGTACACGCGTTTGGACATGCAGGAGAAGTTCACGACGGCGTTGAGGAAGCTGGCCGAGGAACGAGGCCTCGAACTCATCGTCGAACACACCTATCCCAACTCCGGCTTTTACTCGTTACAGCCACAGGGGACCTTCAAGGCGGTGCTGCGCATTCCCTTCGGTTTCCATACCGGCTACTCGACGTTTGCCGAAGGGGTGGGGGATCCGGGTCCGCTTGGACACCGACCCTGCGGCGCTCCCTGGAGCTGCGTACGCGGCGGTGATCACGACCAGGTGTTGGCTCGCATCACGGAGATCCTCGCCGACGGCGAGAGGGGCAGCCCTTCGAGGTGCGGCGAGTTGGTGGGGGCGGCGCGTTGAGCGTCGATCTGCCGGCGGGGGAGCGGTTCCGCCTCAAAGAGAGGCCTGAGACATTGCGCGGCCAGATGGAGACGACCTTCGGATGTCTCGATGAATTCTCCGGCGCAGATGACCTGCATCGGGTGCTCGACCAGCTGCGCGGTACAGGGGCCATCGAGTGTCCTGAGAACCTCGAGATCATCGTCTATCCGAGCGCGGTCGACGACAGCGACGTGGCGCTGATCACGGTCTTCTCGACGGCTGGCCCGCATGCCCACGTCGTCGCCGCCTCGGAGGAGATCCGCAAGCTGGCGACTCGCGAGCTATGGGAAGGCGAGGATCTTGGCGCGCTCACCGTGGAGATCATCGAGAGCGTGATCAGTCTCGCCAATGGCGCGATCGCCTTCGTGCGGGAGCTCGAGGCACGGAATATCGGCCGCATGATTTCAGCTCCGGCCCACTGCCCACGATGTGGTGCCGAGAACCAGCTGCGCGCCGAGTATCGCTATGACGTCCTCGGCCTCACCCCTAACGGGGAGCCGGTGCTCACCGAGCGGAAAGAGCTGACCGACATCTTCTGCCTCGCTTGCGGGGAGGAGGTCGACGACGTCAAGGGTCCGGACCTGGTCCTTGCTGGTGGCCCTGGGGCCGGCGCGCCTGACGGCGCATAGGGCGATCTGCAAGCGGCACTACCCCACCCTGACCGAGCAGCACGCGAGCGCTCGGTCCAGCTTCAAGACTGAAAGGAAATGCAGATGAGAGAGATGGGACGAAGGATCGCGCTCGCGCGCGAGATTTGGACGGCCAGCAAGGGCTGTAGGCGTGAGGTCGCGCTCTACCGCGACCGTGGAGACGATCGACCCCTGGCCGCCGGTGCGCTGCGCTGGCTCGGGCCACGCGTGGCGCGAATCGGGAGGGTCCGCGTGCCCTGGTCGGATATTGGGCGGGTGGAGCCCTATCCGGATGTGCGCTGCCAGAACTGCCTGCGCGAGCACGGTGCGTTGGATGCCTGCTTCCTCGGAGTGATCGCGGGTGTCCTCGCCGACCGCGGGACTTTCGAATTGAGCCCGACGCTATTGGCTCGGGTCCATGTCGATGAGGTATGGGCTCGCTACGGTGGTCCCGCTGTCGACTGGCTCGAAAACCACCTACGGTGGCTGGAGGCGGCCGATGCGATGTAAGGGTTGCGGGTCAGAAGACCTGAGCTACGAGCGCGATGCGCTCCTCGTCGCTACGCCGCTTCGCCTCGAGGGCAACCTTCTCGTCTTGGACGGGGCGCCGCGTCCGGCACCCCTGGACGATGTGCAGATCTGCTGCCGTAGTTGTGGTCAAGAGGTGAGCGGGATCCAATGGGAGGAATGGCGTCCTGCGCAGACGCCGGCTGAGGCCGCTGTGATCGAGGCCGACGATGCTTTGGACCTGATCGCCGGGTGGATCAACGCGCCTGGAGAATGTCAGGGCGGCGACTTCGTCGAGTTCGTCTCCCGGCTTCTGCCTCAGACTGGCCGCGAGGTTGTCGACTCCGATGGGTAGTGAATCGAGCATGGGCCGAGGCCTGAGACCGCTACAAGACGACGATCGTCATCTGGTGGGATTGAGAGCGCGTGTCCACGTGCCCAGCGGATCAGGCCGTGGCCCGCCGCGCTGAACGCGGCCACGGCCGAATGTCTAGCTAGTTAGAACACCAAACGTAGATGTGTCGTCTCGCTGTAGGACTTCGACGTCCAGGTCTCCTGCGCCAAGATCTCCTTGATAAAAAGCGACAAGCGCGAATCCAACCAGGCTAGTTGCGGCCAACAAAGCTGCGCTCGGGGAGTACTCGGTGCCGGGCAGAGGCGTCAGCGCGGGCGTGTAGACGACAAGCACACCCAGCGCATTTAGGGTCACGATCGGCAGGGCAAGTCGAAAGCTGATGGAGCAGAGCCCAGCGACGCAGCCGCAGATTGCGAGCAGGGGTATCGCCAGGCTGCCGACATGAAGGTACGCCACGGCGTTTGGTGAGCCGAATAGCAGCAGGCCCCAGGCGAGGCAGCCAACGACGACGAAGGCGAAGCAAAAGAGCGCGAAGCGCCATTCGGCGGTTCGCCTCCTGCCGCGGTCGCGGGCGAGCAGCATCGCGAGGGGTGCGATCAAGAGGATGCCCAGAACGGCCAAAAGGGAGAAGAAGCGCGGGTCGCGCAGCAGGGCCAGGGCTTCGTCGAGTTCGCCTTTGCCGACGGCGTCGAGCGCTTGTTCGACTCTTTCTGGGCCGCCATCAAGGCCAGACATCGCGACGAAGTTGTCCCACTTCGCGTCGACCGCGCCCCCAATGCCAGCTTCTCGATAGCTGTCGCCGATCGTCTCCAGCGCGCCACGTTCGTCGATCTCGGTCACCCCGCCGAGCTGCCACTTGAGCAGGCGGTCCCCCGGCGGGTCGGCGTAGCGCTGGTAGGCGGACCAGGAGCCCAGAAGCACCGCGGCGACGGTAACGGCGACGCCCAGCCAGCGCCAGCTGGGCATCCCGCGCAGGGCAGCGAAGATGAGCAGGGGAATGATCCCGAACACGCTTGAGCCGTGTGCAAGCATCGCCGGCCCGCAGAGGCAGGCGAACAACGCGGCGACCCGCACGTCGCGGCGCCAGCTCTTCCACTCCGGGGCAACGACAAGCGCGGTGGCGCCGAGCAGGAAGGCGGCCGCGATCAGCTTCGGCCAGACAAAGAAGCCGTGGACGATCGCGACGTCGCTGACCATCGCCGCGAAGAGCGCCAGCGCACGCGTGTACGGCCGCAGGCGGGCGGCTGTGAGGACCGCCCACATGCCGACGATCCAGAGCTGCTGGATGACCACGCCGAGGATCTCGTAGTGGAGCGTCTTCGCATCCCAATCGAGGGAGCGCTGCGAGAGCACATAGCCGATCTGCAGCGGCGGCCGGTCGCTCATGTGCCATTCGCCGGGGAAGAGCGGCGGCGTGCCGTGGTGACCGTGAACATAGAACCAGTTGGAGTAGTACTGCGGGATGTCGGAATCCGATGGCAGCCCGCCGGAGAAGCGTGAACTGGCGGTGTGCAGTGCCGCGTCGGCACCGCCATGCAGGAAACCGAGGAAGACGACAAAGCCAGTCGCGAACGCCCACAGTAGTAGCGGGGTGCGCAACGCACGCAGCGTTCCCCGATCCAATCCGCCGCCCCACGAAGCCCAGACGATGGCCTCAATCGAGCCGAAGAGCACGACCAAGGTCCAGACCTTGCCGATCGTCGGGCTCGCGTAGAAGCCCCAAAAGGCGAGGATCGCGACCAGGCCCGAGGCGGCCAGCGCCATGGTCAAGATCAGTGGCACGCTGCGGATGCCACGGCGTACGGCAAGCAGGCCAACAGCCACAGCGGGTGCAGCGGTAAGGGTTAGGTGCTCGACCAGCTTCCAGAGAATCTCGGCGCTTTCGATCATCTCTGTGCAGACTTCCGGAGTCTGGGCATGGCCGGAAAGGTTCGCACCGGTGTCAAGCCAAGCTCTGTTTCCCCGGATGCTCTCGCCGCCGTCGACGGGGGGTCCCTGTCAGCGAGGGCGCTGAATTCACCTCTCCCTTTTTTTGCCCAAAAAGGATGAGCGCGATCAGAAGGATCGCCCCATTGATACACGCAACACGCCTTATTCTGCGATCTGTCCCTGAGGATTCATTCTCGGAGGGTGCTATCCGGCCGTGAGAACCACTTCGTCGAATGCTTCACCGGCGATCTCACTCTCATTTTTACGCGGCACGTAGTCGAGATAGATCATCGTCGTCTTCAGGTCGCCGTGCCCCATCCACTCCTGCAGAGTCCGGGGAGCGACTTTTCCCTCCGCGGCGATGCAGGTTCCGAAGGTGTGCCGGAGGTCGTGGAAGCGGATGGGCCGTAGGCCGGCTGCTTTCAGCGCCTTCTTGAATCGCTTGCTCAATGCGGAGTGACAGAGGACAGTCCCCTTCTCGGGATGGCCGAAGACCAGATCGTCGTCGTCCTGATAGGCAGAGCGCTTGAAGTGGCGATCCAGCTCTCCGGCGACCATGTCGATGAGCGGCACAGCCCGCGATCCCGCGGTCGACTTCGGCGTGACCCAGTGGCCTCGAACGTAGTTGCGACGAACGCGGATCCTGCTTGCCGCCCAGTCGACGTCCCGCCATCGCAGCGCGAGTAGCTCGCCCTGACGCAGTCCGCTCATCGCCGCGGTAAGGAAGAGCGCGCGATCGGTCCGGCTAAAGAGCCCTTTCTCCGGGGGTACGGCTTGCAGGAGGGCACTCAACTCGGCCTGGCTGAGGAACCGGATCTCCTTGCTCTGCCGGACGAGGGGCGCCTCGACGGATTTGCACGGGTTCTTCGTGCACCAGCCCTTTTTGATCGCGAAGGTAAAGAGCTGGCTCAGCAGCTTGTAAACGTTGGCGATCGTCTTCGCCGCCTTTTCTTCCTCGCGCATTCGAGCGAGTAGCTCCTCGACGTCGTCGGTCCTCGCCTCGTGCAGGAGGAGCTCGCCGAACGGAGGCGGCTGGATATGAGTCTTGAAGAGAGAGCCGTAGGTTGCGAGCGTGGTCGGCTTGAGTCCCCTGACCTTGAGTGCCCGCAGCAGCAGCTTGCTGCCTTCGATGACCGTGTTCTCCACGGCAGGCGGGGGCGGCTCCGCGTCCATCATTTCGCGCAGCCGCTTTTCGGCTTCGGTTTGAGTCAGCCCCTCCTTGTTGCCGCGCTTTCGAACCAGCCCGATCTTGCGGTTGGGCCGGCCCTTGCCGTTGTGCCAACGGCCGAACCACCAGTCCTCGCCTTTGGCATTGGTGACCGGATAGAGAGTCCCGCTGCCATGGTCGCGGCGAGCGCCCATGCTGCGCCGGGTACTGGCTCCAGCGCGGCGGCGCTTCTTGGTCGACGTCTCCTCTGCTGCCGGCTCGTGGGTCGTGCTGGTGCCCTGGCGCTCTCGCTCGAGCGTTGCGGCGCTCATAGGTAGCGGCTCCACCACGGCGCCTTGAACGCCACCGAGAGGTGGCCGATTGCGACCGCCCGGAATCCAGCCCGCCTACAGGCAGCTCCCAGCCGGCGGCGCAGGGATTGAACGTCGAGGAAGCCGCTTTCGGTCGGATCGGGAAAGACCAGGTCCCCGGGCCCATGCGCCGCAAGCGAGGCGCGATAGCGCAGCAGGGTCAGGCGCGTGTGCGGCGCGAGTCGCACCTTCCGAGCGCCTCCGCACTTCGGACCTACAAGCGTCTTCTCCCGCAGGGCTCGCTCGACGTTAACGGTGCCCTCCACCCAGTCGATGTCTCCCCAGCGCAGCGCCAGGAGCTCACCCTCGCGCAGCCGCCTGCTGGTGGCGGCAGCCTCGATCAATGCGCTGTCGAGGGTTCCATAGGGTTCGCCGAGGCGATGGGCCGCGGCGAGAAGCGCCTTGAGGTCGCGCACGCCCAATTCCGGCACCAGGTGTCGCGACTTCGGACGCGGTACCCGTCCCCGCCGGAAGACTTCCGATCGGGTCAGGAGGTCTTGGCGGGCACCGTTGATAAGCCGTCGCAGAACCGACGCTGCCGGTCGGCACGGCTGCGACAGCGTATGGGCCAATCGTTCGATCATCGGGGTCTCCTTTCAGTGGAGGGACCCTCGGCCACGCGCTGTTCCTCGATGTAGCTATCTATGTCGCGGTCGTCGAAACGTCGATAGCGCCCGCACTGGACAGAGGGCAGCTCGCCGCGGCGAGCTGCTTGGTAGACCCAGGTCTTGGGAACGCCCAGGCGCCTGGCGACGAAATCGGCATCCCGGAGCTGACCGGTCATCAGCGTCAGGCGTGCCTTGCCAGCACCTGCGGAAATTGCGGCATCGCGCCCCTCATGTCCGCTACACGGACGGGGGAGATGCGGCGCCACCCTTGCGATTTCCAGCTCAGCGCCGCGGAAATGCCGCCCGCGGTGCAGCTGGAGGTCCGCAGAAAGGTCCGCGGGGCCCCACAGGCAATGCCCACGGAGCCCCGCTAGTCGAGGAAAAAACCCTGATTTACAGGGCGATATGCATGCGGCTGAGAGGATTCGAACCTCCACGGGCCGTTAGGCCCACAAGGCCCTCAACCTTGCGCGTCTACCAGTTCCGCCACAGCCGCCTGTGGGCGAGCGATTCTAGTTGTTCGGCGGGGGCGGCGTGGGTGGGGGGCTGCGCTGCGCCGCGTCGGTTGCGGCCGTCCGTGGGGGCCGCTACTCTGCGAACAGGTGTTCGAACGTCGACGGAGTGCGTGAGCGAGGAGGACCGCCGAGTGGAGCTGGACCTGACCAAGAGGCAGAAGGAGATCTTCGACTTCATCCGCCGCTACGCGGCGAAGACGGGCTATCCCCCGACCGTGCGGGAGATCGGCAAGGCGGTCGGCCTGCACTCCTCCTCGACCGTGCACGCGCACCTCGCCAACCTGGAGAAGATCGGCCTGCTGCGCCGCGACCCGACCAAGCCGCGCGCGATCGAGCTGCTCTTCGACAAGGCGAAGAAGACGATCCGGCCGGAAGGCGGGGGACTGCCGCTGATCGGCCACGTCGCCGCCGGCGCGCCGATCCTCGCCGAGGAGAACATCGAGGAGTACATCGAGATCCCCGACGTGATCGGCGGCGAGGAAGGCGACTACGTCCTTCGCGTGCGCGGCGAAAGCATGGTCGAAGCGGGCATTTTCGAGGGCGACTACGTCGTCGTGCGGCCCGCCGACGACGCCGGCGACGGCGAGATCGTCGTCGCCCTGATCGGCGACGAGGCGACCGTCAAGCGCTTCTTCCGCGAGGCCGACCACATCCGCCTGCAGCCCGAGAACGAGACGATGGAGCCGATCCGCACCGCCGACGTAACCGTCCTCGGCAAGGTGATCGGCGTCGTCCGCAAGGTCTGATCAGGGCCACTTGCCGGCTTCGATCAGGCGCTTGTAGCGCCGCTGGCGTCGCCGCGCGTCGCGCATGATCAGCGGCAGCAGACGTAGGGCGAGGCGGGGGAAGAGGTCGAAGAGGCGCAGGACGACGCCGCGCCAGCGCGGCAGGACGAGTAGCGGCCGCGGCCGTTCGGCCAGCTTGCCCACCTCGGTCGCGACCCGCTGCGGCGTCAGCAGCTCGCCGGAGAAGGAGCCCGCGGCGGCGGGATCGTCGAGCTTGTCTTCGAGCATCGGCGTCCAGATCCCGTCGGGGCAGACCGCCGAGACCTGCACGCCGGAGACGCCGGCTCGCCGCAGGTCGAACTGGGTGCCGAGCGTGAAGGCCAGCGCGGCGTGCTTGCTGGCCGAGTAGTTGACCTCTCCCGGGGCGGCGACCAGCCCGGCCAGCGAGATCACGTTGATCACGTGTCCGCTGCCGGCGGGCAGCATCCGCTCGAGCGCGGCGATCGTCCCGTTCATCGTGCCCAGCGCGTTGACGTCGAGCATCGCCCTTCGCGCCCCCTCGTCCTGCTCCCAGGATCGTCCGGTGGCGAGCACGCCGGCGTTGTTCACCCAGAGGTCAAGCGAGCCGGACTTGATCGCCCCGGCCGCTGCGGCCCGGCACGCCTCCTGGTCGGTCACGTCGAGCTCGCCCGAGCTGGCGCCGATGCCGATCTCCGCTGCCGTGGCCGCCGCCGCGACGGCGTCGATGTCAGTGGCGTGGACGAGGTAGCCGCGGCTGGCGAGGTCGAGGGCGATCGCCCGGCCGAGCCCGCTGCCAGCTCCGGTGACGACCGCGACGGGCATCGATGCAAAAGATATTCGATGACGCGAACGCGCCGAAACGGTTTCCTGGCATTTGCAGGGGGCCTAGGCCTCTATGAGCGGGTTGCGAAGGGATTTGTAGGGCATTTCTGCGCAGTTACTTGACTGATCAAACCTTATGCGGTTATAGCTCCTGCTGTCCGACCTACGTCGGACGCAACCAATTGAAAGGAACCGAAAATGATTCGCAATCTCAAGGTGCTCGGTCTTGCGCTGGTCGCGATCTTCGCGATGAGCGCAATGGTGGCCTCGGCCGCCTCGGCCTCAGTCTTCGAGGTGGAAGGAGGCAATGCAGAATCTACAACGAAAATCGAAGGTGGAGACGTGGGGTCCGTCACCCTGACCGTCACAGGCACCACCATCACCTGCTCGGAAGTCTCCTACTCCGCTCACGTCATCGGCGCGTCGGTCGAATCGGTGACAGCCGACCCTCCTACAAAGGGTGCAAAACCGGTCTCGGGACCGAAGCCAAGGTGACAGGCTTCGGCGACTGGGGCGAAGAAGCGAGCAAACAGTGCGACTTCCTAATCAGAGCCGAAGGCACTGCTGATCTCGAGTGCCCGGCCGGTGCGGACGTGACAGTTGAGGCGGCGACCTGCACGGTCCACATGGGCTCGCAGACAAAACTCTCCACAATCAAATTCACAACAGGCCTGATAGATTGGGGCGTACCTGACGGTAAAAAACACGATCTGACCCTCGACCTGCACATTACAAAAATCAAAGCCAACCACACAGACGGATTCCTCTGCCCGCTGACCGGTAGCGGCGAAAGTGAAGCCGCAGAACTGAACGGCGAAATCACAGTGTGGGCTACAAGGTTCTCCGACGATACACCGCTCGGTATTACATGGACAGCCTGATCAGAGCATTCCGCTGAAACACTGCGGTTGCTTTTGAAGGTGACGCGGGCCGGATTGCCGGCCCGCGTCTTTTTAGGCGACTTGACATAAATCGCTACGTACCCATACACTCCTCTCACCGCAGGGACGAACGAGGCCCGGGGAACCGGGCCAGGGGAGAACGAGATGGGGCTTTCAGACTGGCTGCGCAGCGCATCGCTCGGTATCGCCGTGCTCGTGTTGGCCGGGCTGGGACTCGTCGGCACGGCGGCGGCGGCACCGGGGTGCGGTCCGGAAACCGAAGTATGCCCCCCCTTTCTTGGCGAGTTCGGCGAAAATGGAGCCGGCGCCGGGCAGATCAACAACCCCCGCGGAATCGCGGCCGATCCGGTGACTGGCCACGTCTTCGTGGCCGAGAACGCGGGACGGCGCGTGAGCGAGTTCGACGCTACGGACGAATGGAAGTTCGTTGCTGCTTGGGGTTGGGGCGTCATCGACGGGTCTCCCGAATTGCAGGTTTGCACCGTGGCAACCGGTTGCATGCAGGGCCTCGCAGGCAGCGGCGCTGGTCAGATCAGTGCTGCGACGGGAATCGTCCTGGACCGTGAAGGCTTCATCTGGACCCTGGAATCTGAATCGCTGCGCATGCAGAAGTTCTCTTCAGAGGGGGAGTTCGTCTTGATGGTCGGCGGCGAAGTGAACAAGACCAAGGTGAAAGAACGCGAAGAACAAGAAGCAAATGCCGAACCGGTAACCGTTACCGAGGCCGAGGAAAACCTCTGCGCCGCAGCCTCGGGCGACGAATGCGGAGCAGGTACCAGCGGCACTGGTCAGGGCCAGTTCAAAGCTCTGTCCGTCAACAACCCGCTGGCGGTGGGCCCTGACGGGACGGTCTACGTGGGAGACGAAAATCGCATCCAGGAATTCGCAGAAGACGGCACCTACAAAGGCGACATCGCGCTCCCCGGAGCGGGTCTGACGAGGAGCCTCGCGGTTGATCCGACGGGCCGCATCTACGTGATCAGCGCGAGTGTGTTCGAATCGATCGACTTCGGACCGGGCTTCAGGAACAGCCGGGTGGTGCGGGAGATCTCCCCTGCGGGAGCAGAGGTAGGGAGGCTGCTGGGTGAATGGCAGGGCCGGAAAACGCCTATCGACCCCGTCGCTGTGACGAGCGATGCCAACGGAAACGTCTACGTTTCGGGAGTCGTCGTCTACGACGTGCCGATCAAACCGGGCGAAGAACCGAAGTGGAAAGAATTCAAAGAAGTCGTCGCCTTCGACTCCAGCGGCAACCTGATCTCCTTCGAACCGGAACTTGCTGGTTTTGGCAGGCCGGCTGACAAAACCGAACTGATCAGCCTGGCGACGAACGTGGTGGGCGACGGGAGCGGGGACCCCGGCGAAGTCTTCGTCGGCCACTTCGTCAGCGGCACCTCCTACGTCCGCGTCTACGGCACGCCGTTCGAACCCAGCGTCAACCCTCCCGTGATCGAAGACCAGTACGCGACCTCGGTCGGGAGCGAAGAGGCCGAGGTGGAAGCGCTGATCAATCCCAAGGGCGCCGGCGACACCACCTACCAAGTGCAGTACGGGACCGAATCCTGCGGCTCGGGTGGCTGCGAAAGCACCGTGCCGGCCGAACCGGCTGAACTTGACGGCGGAGCGGTCAACACCGGGATCCCCACGGGTCCGGTCGTCCTCGGCGACCTCGAACCAGGGACCACTTACCACTACCGCTTCATCGCCGAGAACGCAGCTACCGATGAAGAAGGAACCGGCCCCGTCCTCGGCGCCGAAGCCACATTCAGGACCTATCTGCCGCTCGAAGAACTGGAATGCCCGAACGATCAGCTGAGGGAGGAAAGCCAGAGCCTGCTCCTGGCCGACTGCCGCGCTTACGAGATGGTCTCGCCGATCGACAAAGAAGGCGGCGAGGTCTTCGTCGCCAAAGACATCACCGGCTACCCCTCGCAGTTCGTACAGGGCGCCCCCTCCGGCGAGGCGCTCACCTACTCTTCCTACCGCGCCTTTGTCGATCCCAAATCGGCTCCCTATACCTCCCAGTACCTCTCCCACCGCGACCCCAGCTCAGGCTGGTCGAGTGAGCACATCTCCCCGGAGCGCGAAGGCGTGATCGCCTCCAGCCTGGAGACCCAGTACCGCCAGTTCACCGAGGATCTCTCGCTGGGCTGGCTCGTCACCGACTCGGAGCCGGTGCTGGACGAAGGCGGAATC
>AR_comb_assmDRAFT_10462414_pt1 | contig 18194 bp, 14 predicted proteins | sample ArasoioldDNA_FD_10543 | JGI IMG/M metagenome (IMG submission 10543) | reverse complement strand
CTTGCGCTTTCACGAATACCGGTACTATATATTGAACGATCCCCTGATCTCCGACTTCGAGTATGACCGACTCTTTAAAGCCCTTGAAAAAATCGAAAAAGAAAATCCGTCTCTTATTTCCATCGATTCGCCCACCCAGAGAGTTGCCAAGGGACTTACAAAAGATTTTCCGACCGTTCAGCATTTGGTGCCCATGCTCTCGCTGGATAACTCGTACGACAACGAAGATCTTGTTGACTTTGACAGGAGGGCAAGGGAACTGACCGGGCTCGACAAGATTGAGTACTGCGTGGAGCCAAAGTTTGACGGCGCCAGCATTTCGCTAATCTACGAAGATGATTTCTTGGCGCGCGGCGCCACGCGCGGCGATGGTGTGCAGGGCGATGACATCACTATCAACATAAAGCAAATACGAACGATTCCGCTGTCTGCAAGGTTTTCGAAATACAATCTGCAGCAAATTGAAATACGAGGCGAGGTACTGATCAACAAAAACAATTTTAAAAAATACAACGATCAATTAATGGAACAGGGAATGGCGCCCCTCGCCAATCCCCGTAACGCTGCTTCGGGCACCTTGCGTATTAAAGACCCGTCAGAAGTAAAGAAAAGAAATCTCGAAGCATTTGTTTACAGTATCAGCGATTATACATTGCCCCCAGGAAAAAAAATTCCAAAAGAATTGCAAACCCACTCAGGGAGCCTTGAAATGTTATGGGAACTGGGTTTCAGGAGTCCACAACAACAGAAAAAGGTGTTGAAGGGAATTGATGCGGTGATTCTTTATTGCAACGAATTTGAATTGACACGGGATGACTTGCCCTATGAAATTGACGGCATGGTGATCAAGGTCAACGACATTGAGTTGCAGGACAAAATGGGAATGACCAGCCACCATCCTCGTTGGGCAATTGCCTGTAAGTTCAAAGCCAGGCAGGCGACCAGCAAATTATTAAATGTAGAGTTCCAGGTAGGAAGAACCGGATCAATTACACCGGTAGCCAAGATTCAACCCGTTCCTATAGGTGGAGTTACCGTGGGATCCATTTCTCTGTTCAATGAAGACATAATTCGAGATAAAGATCTGATGATTGGCGATGCAGTATTGGTGGAACGTGCCGGCGATGTAATTCCCTACATCGTGAAATCATTGAGTGATGTAAGAACAGGAGGTGAAAAGAAGATTCAGTTTCCGAAAACCTGTCCGGTTTGCGCGAGCAAATTGTTCAAAGAAGAAGGTGAGGCCGCATGGCGCTGCATAAATATTGAATGCCCTGCACAGGTTGTTGAACGCATCATTCATTTTGTGAGCAAGGATGCCATGGATATTCGCGGCTTTGGCGAAGCGAACGTGAGGAAGTTTTATGAACTCGGTTTGCTCAAAGATATACCCGGCATTTACAAACTAAATTTTGAAAAAATCAGTACACTCGAGGGCTTTGGAAAGAAATCCATAGACAATCTGCAGGCAGCCATCGACAACTCGAAGAAACAACCTTTGCACCGACTGATATTCGGGCTGGGTATTCGCTTCATTGGTGAAACTTCTGCCAAAACATTGGCGCATGCCGTTAACCATTTGCTTGACTTTAAAAAATTCTCATTGGAAGATTTGCAAAATCTTGAGGACGTAGGTCCCAAAGTTGCCGGAAGTGTTCATCATTTTTTTGGCAACAAGGATAACATCAATATGCTGGAGGAATTGGAAAGGATCGGCCTGCAGTTAAAAAATGACAAAAAGCAACATGTTGACGACGGTAATCTTAGTGGCCAAACATTTTTGTTTACCGGTACGTTACCGACTTTAAAAAGAAGCGATGCGGAAGCTATGGCAGAGGCAAACGGGGGTCAAATACTTACCGGGGTAAGTGCAAAACTCAACTATCTTGTTGTTGGTGAAGACGCCGGAAGTAAATTGGACAAAGCAAAAAAACTCAATACGGTAAAGATCATTTCGGAAGATGAATTTTTAAAATTAGTTAGGAAAAAATAATGCGCGACCTACAATCAACTCTGTTTTTTTTCTATCCAGGGAAACAACCTTTATAACATTTCTCATATCATGGCTTATGAGGTTCTTGACTGTGGCGACACAGGAAATTGACTAAATTGGAAGGCTAATCTTACGTCATGCTTCAATCACACACGCTCAAATTTCTAAAGGAGCTAAAAAAGAATAACAGCAAACCCTGGTTCGATGCGCATCGCAAGCAATACGAGGCAGCAAGAGGCGATTTTGAAAACTTCATTCAATCAGTGTTGGATAAGCACGCGAGGAATGATACAGATCTAAAAGAGCTGATAGCAAAGAAATGTATGTTTCGCATCAATCGGGACATTCGATTTTCCAAAGATAAATCGCCCTACAAAACAAATTTTGGCGCCAGCATGGATAAAGGCGGGAAAAAATCCGGGTTGGCCGGTTATTATTTTCACCTGGAACCTGGTAAAAGTTTTGTAGGTGGCGGCATCTGGATGCCGCAGCCTGACGCTTTAAAAAAGGTGAGGCAGGAAATTGACTACTGTCTTGATGAATTTAAAAAGATCATAACCGCGCGGAAGTTTCAAACCGTTTATGGGAAACTTTATACTGGCGAGGGAGTCCAGCTTACCAAAGTACCGCAAGGATTTGACAAGGATAATCCCGCTGCTGAATATCTAAAATTTAAAAGCTGGTTAGTGCTGTCCGACCTAAATGATTCAACGCTTACATCGAAGGAGCTTGTTCAAAAAACCGTGGATGCCTTTTCGATAATGCAGCCCTTTATAAAATTTCTGAACCGGCCACTAATAAATTGAACCTACAATGTTTTTTTAAGCAATATTCGGCGAGTATTTGTGGAAAGTAATAGGGAAAATTCTTTTGAGGATTCCTTTTTGAACCACGGGAAACTATCTATTTTGAAGACCTTTGAAATTTTCACCTTCCTGTTCCATGTATTTTAACCATGACTGTCTTTGACTCTTCGAACATTATTTTTCAAACCGCTGCCTCATTTGTTAATCAAACCAACAGGCATATATTTCTAACCGGGAACGCAGGCACGGGAAAAACAACATTTTTGAAGTACATAAAACAAACGTCCCATAAAAAAATTGCCATAGTAGCCCCAACCGGTGTGGCTGCCATTAATGCGGGCGGCGTGACGATCCATTCGCTGTTCCAGTTACCGTTGGGTCTGTACCTGCCGTCATTACAAGACGAACCTGGAAGCCTTTATGGCGGATGGTACAATAGTCAGGCATTACTACGGCAAATGCGCATGAGTCGGGAAAAAAAAGAACTGTTGCGTGAACTCAATTTGTTGATCATCGATGAAGTATCAATGGTTCGTGCAGATCTCCTGGATGCTATTGACACCGTTTTACGATCAATCCGCCGGCATCCCGATAAGCCCTTTGGCGGAGTGCAGGTGCTGTATATTGGCGACCTCTTCCAATTACCACCCGTTGTGATAGATAACGAATGGCAATTGATGAAAAATTTTTATCGCAGTCCTTTCTTCTTTGACGCGCTGGTAATTCAACAGATGCCACCGCTTCATATCGAACTGAAAAAAATCTACAGGCAAAATGATGATATTTTCATTGGTATCCTCAACAATATTCGCAACAACTGTTACACCGAAACAGATCTTGACCGGCTGCACAATCAATATCTGCCCGCTTTTTCCCCCTCACCTGGAGAAAATTTTATCACACTCACTACTCATAATGACAGGGCCGCAGCCATCAATAATTATGAATTAAAAAAGTTACCGGGAAGGGTTTATCAGTTTAAAGCTGAAATCAACCGGGAGTTTAGTGAACATTCATATCCCGCTGAGGAATTGTTGCAATTGAAAAAAGGCGCCCAGGTGATGTTCATCAAAAATGATACGGGAGAGTTCCGGCGTTTTTACAATGGTAAGATTGGTTCTATTCATTCGATCGATGAGAAAAAAATTCAAATCTCATTTCCGGCTGAGAAAGATCTTCTGACCCTGGAAAAAGAAACGTGGAAAAATATTCGATATCATTACCACAAAGAAAAAGATAAAGTTGAAGAACAGGAGTTGGGTACCTTTTGTCAGTATCCCGTTCGACTAGCCTGGGCAATCACTATTCACAAAAGCCAGGGCCTGACTTTCGAGAAGGCCATTGTTGATGCGGGCGCTTCGTTTGCCGCCGGCCAGGTGTATGTAGCATTGAGTCGACTGACCTCTCTGAACGGATTGGTATTGAAGTCGCGCATTTATCCGAATAGCATTCACACCGATAAACGGGTGATAGAATTTATTTCGAGCGAACTTTCTGAAGATGACTTGCATGAAAACCTGCTGAAAGAACAACGACGCTATATCCATGATTCAATCATCACAGGCTTTAGCTGGAAAAATATACTTGACCTTTTACAGGAGCATCTTGAAGACTATGAAGGCCGGAATATCCCGGAGGTTCACTCCTGTATTGATTGGGCAACTGCGTTGATCGGAAAGACGAAAATTCTCGATGAAACAGCATTAAAATTTGAAAAACAATTAGCGCAATTATTTGGATACAACTATAACGACCATCCGAAGGAATTGCATGAACGGATCTCTGCAGGCTGTAACTATTTTATTAAAGAGACGGACATGCTTTTAGCATCGTTGGATGAGCATATCGAGTCCTTCAAAATAAAACGAAGAACAAGAAAATATGTGAACGAGTTGTATGAATTAAAGCTCCAGTTTGAGCGAAGAAAAGCAGAACTGCAAAAGATACTTGACATTTCGCTTCGTTTGCTTGAGTCGGGAATCAATGTCGACGCAGCGAAGCTAACAGCAGCCATCCACAGACCAGTCACTATCGGCACTAAAGGGGACCAACTGCGAAGAAAGAAAGTGGAAAAAGGAGAAACGCATCGGATCAGTCTTCAACTGTTTAAGAAAGGAAAAACGATTGCAGAAATTGCCGGGGAACGTGGACTCGCGCATAGCACTGTTGAAGGCCATCTTGTCCGCTTTATTGGAACAGGTGAAATAGAAGTATCGGATATCGTTGATCCGATAAACCTGCAAAAGATATCTGCTCTTATTGAGAAAAATCCTTCAGCCAGCGCTTCGGAGGCGAAACGGCAACTGGGTGACGATGTTTCCTATGGCCAAATAAGGGCGGTGATGACGTCCAAAGCTCTCTTGAGCAACTCTTTTTAAAGACACTACCCAGGTTTTTTGGGCGCTTTTATAAAGGTTTGAAAATCTGCAACATTTGGCTTTTTACTTTTTTACAACATTATAAAAAGTTAACAGAGTTGCACACTAAGAGAAAGAGCATTAACGTTGTATTACTAAACCGTACAATATGAAAAAAGCTTTACTCTTTTTAAGCTGCACGTCCGTAATGATCCTTTCTTGCAGCCACAAGTATTATACTTCATCCTATTTTGATCAGCAAACAGCTAACCATAGAACCGTTGCTGTGCTACCCGCAGAGATGATTTTCACCGGCAAACAACCTGAAAATCTTACGATCGACGATATCTCGAAGATTGAAGACTTTGAGAGTAGGAATTTTCAGCAGGCACTTTACAATAGTATTCTTCGCTATGCCAATTCAAAAAAATATTTTACCCGGATAAACTTGCAGGACCTGGTGATGACCGATAAATTACTGGATGAGCATCACATCTCAGCCCGCGAAGCATGGAAGAAAGATGATAAGGAACTCGCCTCATTGCTTGGCGTAGATGCGGTAGTAAGAATGAGAATCCAGAAGCAGCGATACATGAGCGACATGGCTTCTTACGGAATCAGTGCAGGGAGACAAATTATTTACAATACGGGAATTGGATCAAAAATCCCTCTTCCATATGTGCCTAACAAGACAAATGACATCTATGCAAGTTGCAATGTGGTAAGCAATAATCAAACCGTATGGAATGACAGCTACAAAGGCGCTTCCGATTGGAACACTCCTTCCACTGAAGTGATCGAAAATATCACCGACAATTTTGGAAGGCACTTCCCGTATAAAAGAAGGAAATAACTTGCGAGCCCCGCAAATGCGGGGCGAAGCAAACTCCTCGGGTTATTTAAGATGTTTCTTGATCTAAAAGCTGTTGCACTTCTTCACTCGGCTAACTTCGAAATGAGCTTTAGACAGCGGAGTTAGCTTCCAAATTTATTGACTCCGCCAATAAATTTTTCGCCAGTAAGTACTCTGCAATTTGTACCGCGTTGGTAGCAGCACCTTTTCTTAAATTATCAGACACGATCCACATATTTAGCGTTTTCGGTTGTGTCTCGTCTCTTCTTAATCTCCCGACAAAAACTTCATCTTTTTCATGGGCATCCATCGGCATGGGATACTTTTGAGTAGACGGATCATCAACGAGTACTACCCCAGGAGCCAAGCACAGGATATTTTTCAACTCGTCCATCTCGTATTCATTTTCGAATTCGACATTGACGCTCTCGCTGTGGCCACCCATTACCGGGATACGCACAGTGGTAGCAGTCACTCGAATGGAATCATCCCGCATGATCTTCCTGGTTTCATTTACCATCTTCATCTCTTCTTTTGTGTATCCATTTTCTAAAAACACATCGATCTGTGGAATTGCATTCAGATCAATTGGATATTTGTATGCCATTGTGTATTCACCATTTACCCCCTTTATCTCTTTCTCTCTTTCACCTCTTAGCTGATCAACTGCTTTTTTACCGGTTCCTGTTACACTTTGGTAAGTGCTCACAACAATTCTTTTGATTTTGTATTTTTTATGCAGGGGGTTCAATGCTACTACCATTTGAATAGTCGAGCAGTTAGGATTTGCAATGATCTTGTCATCCTTTGTCAATACGTCGGCATTTATTTCAGGAACCACCAATTTCTTTCCCGGGTCCATTCTCCACGCAGAGGAGTTGTCAATGACTGTAATTCCGGCTTCAGCAAATTTCGGTGCCCATTCCAGAGACGTTCCACCGCCTGCTGAGAAAATAGCTACCGCTGGCCTGGCTGCAATACCTCCGTCCATCCCAACCACTTTGTATTTCTTGCCCTTGAATTCGACTTCCTTTCCTATCGATCTTTCAGAAGCAACGGGAATGATTTCAGTTACCGGAAAATTTCTTTCCGCTAATACCTGCAACATTTTTGAACCTACTAGGCCGGTGGCCCCTACTACTGCAACTCTCATAAATTTCTTTTTTCCTCCCCACAGGAAATTTTTGATGTTATCAATATTCATTGCTCCCTTGGGGTCCCGATAGTCCCGATAGCTATCGGGATCGGGAGGAACAAAAAATTAAGCCTTCCGATTTGGAAGGCTTGCAATCTTTTATGTTTATACATACATAACACTACAAACCTTCCGGGGAACGTGTCTTAGTGCGCTTTGTATGTTTACAAATTTGCATAAACTGATCGCGTGAGCAGCAAAAATAGAGTGCAAGATTGTTCTATCAAAATTTAAAACCATTTTTTTGCCTGAATTAACACCATCTTTTTACAGTCAAAGCCACTATTGCAGCCTGAAACGTTGAGTTACCTTGACTGTATGAAAGGCTCATTTATCATGTCCCTCTTGATAGCGCTGCCTTTGCTGGCCTGTTCTCAAAACCGTTATGACATTGTTATTGATGAAATTATGGCGGATCCAACGCCCGCAGTCAACTTACCGAACAACGAATGGATAGAATTAAGAAATACAACGGCCTCACCTGTCAATCTCCAGGGTTGGCGCATCGGGGACGCCGCCGGGCAAAGCGGCCCGATGCCAAACTTCAGTTTAGAGCCAGACAGCCTTGTTATTGTTTGTTCAGCAAGTGCTGTTTCAGTTATGTCAGCTTTTGGCTCGACAATATCTGTTGCCAGTTTTCCGTCCCTTGATAACGACGGGGACCAACTGTTTTTACGTGCTGCAAATGGTCGCACTATTCACACAGTTGTTTACGCGAGCGCATGGTATCAGAATGAATTAAAAAAGGAAGGAGGCTGGACATTGGAAATGATTGATGTAAACAGCCCGTGTGCAGGTAGCAGCAATTGGAAGGCAAGTTTGAACGCGCAAGGCGGCACTCCGGGAAAGGAAAATTCTGTTGATGCTGTGAATAAAGATCAGACGGCGCCGGATCTAAAATATACTTACGCGGCCGACAGTGTGACTGTTATTGCCGTGTTTGATGAACCGATTGATAGTTTGAAAGGAGCGACACCTGCTAACTATGTCATTGATGGTGGATTATCTGTGACAGCTGCAGCCACACTTGCTCCGTTGTTTAAATCCGTGCAACTAAAATTGAATAGCGCTTTGGCAATATACAAGGTTTATAAGCTCACTGTAAACAATGTTACCGATTGCAAAAACAATTCAATTGGAAATTTAAATACTGCTAAAGTTGGGCTGCCCGTCGAAGCGAATATGGCGGACATCGTCATCAATGAAATTCTCTTTAATCCCAAACCTAACGGCTCTGACTATGTTGAGTTTTATAATCAAACCGGAAAAATTTTTGACGCTTCAAAACTCTACGCTGCAACTCGTAATAGTGCCGGCATGATCAGTTCGATCAAGCAAATTTCTCCTACGCCGTTATATATATTTCCCGGTGAATACTTAGTAATTACAGAGAACGCCGCAAGCCTGGAGATCAATTACCTTGTGCAAAATCCCGATGCTATCGTAATAGTTTCTTCATTGCCTTCTTATCCTGACGACGAAGGTGATGTAATCCTCTTGAATGGGGCGGGAACCGTGATTGATGAAGTGAAATATAAAGATGACTGGCATTTTAAGCTAATTGACAATGACGAGGGCGTCGCGTTGGAAAGAATTGATCCGTCCAGTCCATCGCAAAATGCTTCAAACTGGCACAGTGCCGCATCTACGGCTGGCTACGGTACACCCGGATACAAAAACTCTCAGTACAAGCAAACACAATTCATCGATGCAGCGATAGATGTCATCCCAAAAACTTTTAGCCCTGACAACGATGGCCACGACGATGTGACGAGCATTCAATATAAAATGACAGAACCGGGCTACGTCGCGAACATTACCATCTATGATTCTCAAGGGAGAATTGTTCGAAACCTTGTAAAAAACGGAACTCTGGGCTTAAGTGGATTCTGGAATTGGGACGGCTTGAATGATAAAAATGGCCGGCTCCCGATTGGCATTTATGTTCTGTATACGGAAATTTTTAGCCTGCAGGGAAAAACACAACACTTCAAAAACACGGTCGTTCTTGCACGAAAATTAAATTGATAATTGGGTCAAAATGTTCTTTCGAATTGATTACATAATAAGCCCGGGGATTAATCCGGGCTCATTGTCATGGCTATTTTAGTAAACCTTTTTTGTTTTGTAAATCCTTTTGTTGTTAGGATATTTCTTGTCTTTATGTCGTCCTAAAAGATATCCACCTGCGCCACCCACGACACCACCTACCACAGCTCCGGTGGCGTGATGCTTACTTACGACAGCTCCTGTAACGGCACCAGCACCGGCACCAATCACAGCATACTTTTTCCTGTGGCTCCATCCTTTTTTATGTGTTGTCTTTGTCTTTGTTTGCGCCTGTGTTTCAACAAAAGCACCTGATACCATCGTTAATCCAAAGGCCATTGTAATTATTAAAAAAAACTTTTTCATACAATACTTTTTAATTATGATATTAACGTGACAGATAAAACAACATTCACGCCAACCCGAAAACGCGGAGTGAAGTCACTCAAGTTGAAAATGTTTCACATCCCAAACAAATTAATATGAACATAGAAATAGTGAATTGCCATAATTAGAAGTTAATGAGGTATGAAGTCTATCCCGCCAGGGAATGAACTTATTTAGGGAGCAGAAATCCTAATGTGAAACTTTTTTTCACACCCATTAACAGCGATTGCAAAAAGTAGTGGGACACAAATCGGGTTGGATCCCGGGGATAATCTACAAAACCTGTTCGTTTCCTTTCCGGTAATGATTTGTCTTTATTTAATGGAATAATGAGATGACGAAGCATGAACGAGGCGAAGTTGGCTACGTTTTTTTCTTCAGTGTGTTTCTTTAATTGTTGGATGACGAGGTTATGATAGGCGCCGACTATTTTTCCGGCTGAACGCTCGTCGGTCATGATAAAATCAAAAGACAATAAATCAAGAAACCCTGATTTAATCCTGATCTTGCCGAGATTCTCCGAAGATGAATTCAATTTGGTAAGTTCTAGTTTTTCTATTGCCCCTTTAACGTGGTAGGGTTTGTTCCTTTGAAGCGGCATTATCACCCTTCCGGATACAATTCCTGAGCCCATGATAGAACCTTTAACCTGCATTGTGATACTGGCAGGATCTGAAGCAACTGGATGATTGATAAGTGGCGATACTGTTGCATTAATTGTTTCAATTCTCAAAATCCCCGTTTGTCCATATCCTTCACGGGGATACTCTTCATAAGCCACCGAAGAGTTTGCAAGCTCAAGAGTCTTTATACGAATATCCAGGGGAAAGGTTTTGATATAGGCGACAGGTAATGGAATGTTCTGCTGTCGCCTCGGTAGTCTCCGATCGCGAAAAAGGTAAATCCTGGCTTTGCTGATTGTTATTTTCTCGGCAAACAATTTATCATAGAACAATTGATTTATCTCCGGTTTAAAAACTTGAATTTCCGGAATATGAGCCTGCACCCAGTCGGCCTGATGATGTAGCCTCCTTCCAAATTCGTATTTGCCTATCCGGGGAACAACTTTTAAATCTGTTACTTGAATCCTGCCATTATCAGCTTCCAGGCTTTTAATTTCGATATCACGATAAGCATCGCCTGAATAACGAATGCCGGAGAAACTACCGTACAGTGAACTAAAATGAAAATTATTTTTGTCAAACAATTTGTGAATATTCAATTCTTCTAAGGTAACAGAGGCATCAAGTGTGCACTTGCTTACCCCATCTGTGTATCTTATTGACGTCTCCCTTATTTGACATATGTCGGCGTGAATTCCTTTTAAATTAAACGGCAGCGATCGAGGTTTAACCTTATTGCCGTCAATTACAATCCGACTTTTATCAATCACTATCTTTTTGGCATTCAACTCCTGGCTGTCTAGTACATTTGCTAAGTTGAAGCCTGTGGCCCTTATGCTTGAAATCCTGGTTTCCTCACGGCTGCCTTTCGTGGGGATAAGCCGCAAAGTTTTTATTTCTACGACCTTTTTCGCGCTATTCACCGCCATTACATCGGCTCGCAACTTATAGCCTGAAAATTGGTAGTCAATGTTCGAAAGTGTCAGATTAATTCCGGAGAAAGCAGGTACTGCCCCTTGTCTGTCTATCCTGATGCCTGCAAGTTTCAAATCACCGGTGGCCACCAGCTGGTCATTTTCTTCTGAATGCAAAAACGCCTTTACATGTTTTAGTTCAACATTTCGGATGGCCAGCTTTTTAAAAGGCCACGCGATCTTTTGGAAAAATGCTAATTGTAAAGAATCGACCCTTTCGAGAAGGAATTGGTCCAATTGAAGTTTTCCGTCTTCAAGGATAAGATCTTTCGCAACAAGATTTTTGCTAAACAAAAATTTAAAAAAACTGGTTTGGCTCAATACGGCAGTTGAAAAATCGAGCCGATGGGTATGCTGCGCCTGGTTTTCATAAGGAGTAAATGTTAGAGAAAGTCTATCAAAAGAGATAGACGAAGAGAAAAAACCAAGGTGAAGCGATGCGAATTTTACGTCCAGGGCGGGAGAAAGATCAGTGAACTGTTGCCTGATCTTTTTTTCAATAACAGTCGGTAATACGGCTAAGGCTGCAATTAAAATCAGACAGAATGCAACAATTATTTTAGTCCCAATTCTTATTACCCGTTTGCCATTCACGATGTGGGTTTAAGGTTAACGATACAATAATCGTTGAGTTGCTAAGGGCAAAAGGGTTACTTTACAAGCTCAAAAAAAATACCAGTGCGAGCGGCGAATCATTAAAAAACAATATGTCGAGGGCTGATAGTTGTAAAGAGTTGTGGCTGTGAAACTTACTTTTTAATTTTTTTTTCTACAATCTCTTTCCTTTTGATCCATTTATCAATCGGATCGGGAAAATGAGTGTTTTTGTTCTTCGCTCCCGTTCCTTTCATAATAGCAAGACTAAGCCTCTCAAGTTTTTTCTCATCTACGTGGCGTGGGAGCGATTGCTTCCAGTGTTCCTTCATGTTTTCCTGGAACAATGCAACACCGCGGTTTATAACTCTTAATTCATCTTTGAAATTTTTTTGCTTTCGGTAAATGATCATGAGTCGCTCGAAAGCGAATTTATCAGCATAATTCTCTTTAATGTTCTGTTCATACAGCTTGATCGCCTTATTAAGATTACCTGTCTCCTCAGCTACCCGAGCCTCATCGTTTCTCGCATCAATCTTTATGGCTAATCGATAGTTCTTTCCCATAAGAATTTAAAAACAAAATTTAATGCCAAACGAATTAATGATTACCTGCAAACAATCGTCCGGTATAGTACCCGATAAATTTAGTGAGGGGTTTGGAACGGTCAAACTACTTTTTCAAAATCTCGCCAAGCTTTTTAAAGCTTTCGTAGGGCCCTTTGTCTGCAAATGAATTGACAACCCAACCAGGAAGATTTCCTCCCGGATCTGCTTCAAAGACATAGATGATGCTGATCGTATTTTTTGTGGGCATGGTAACATGCCAGCTTACATTTGACCGTGGTATTCGAATCTTGTCTTCCCTTTCCGGGATTAATAAAGGGTCACTGATAGCGGACACTCTTACAAACCGTTGAAGGGTGTCTTTTGTTATTCTCAAGTGAACCACCGCGTCTCTGTTCGTCATTGGCCAGGGAATCGAGGTTTCCATGTAATAATATAAATCGTAGGGAGTAATTTTCTTAATGAGGTAAGATGTCTTGGTATTATAGACCCAATCCTTCAGGTGGTCAACATTAGTGAGTATGGAAATGAGTTTATCATAATTTCCCGGTAATGTACATTCGACCTTTATGCTTTTATATCTCGACTTAGGGTTTTCCGCAAGAAAAACTTTGATGCCGTCTTTATCCTTACTCAACTTCCATTTATACTGGCTCAATGCCGTAAAACCAAACAAACACAAGGAAAGGACCAAGGTTAGTGGTAGAGTTAATTTCATTGAGTCAGGTTTTCTCTTTCTATAACGCCTTTTCATCAATTATATGACGTTTGGAAATGAGATTTGTTAACAAAAATCGTCCTTCAAGGGAATATATGTTCATCCCCAGAAATGATCATTGCCTCCTGAACAGGGTGGTAGAAAAAAGGTAGGCTTTCTAAAATTGGAAATAAATGAAGGAACTACTACTGGCTTGGCTCAAAATGAGCAACAGCAGCATGGCAGTCCAAACGATTCCAACGATCCACCATTTTGTTTTTTGTGCAACTTCCAGCACTGTGGTATTCCGCATAAACCAGTGCGTGACGATCATCAGCACTATTACCACGGAAACCTTTATCATGTCGATTGTGGGCAAGATGGGAGCACCATTGCCGGCGCGTGAAAACATCGACGTTAGCAGTCTCCAGGCTGTAGTAAAATCAGGTGAGCGGAAAAATACCCAGGTTACATTGACCAAAAAGAATGTAAGAAGAGCGAGAATAAAATTCTGTGCTCCTTTACTTCTGAAAAATGGCGGTGCAAAGGATGCAGAAACGGTGACTACCGGAACGGGTTCCACGGAGGGAACGAGTTCGGGAGCAATGTTAGTGGGCGCTTTCTTGGGTCTGAATAGTCTCTCTATGCAGAGATAGCTTCCATGCAGCGCACCCCAAACAACAAAGGTCCAGTTGGCTCCATGCCAAAGGCCACCAAGCAACATCGTGATCATGAGATTGACATACGTCCTGAGTTCCCCCTTGCGGTTCCCTCCTAACGGTATGTATAAATAATCTCTTAACCATGCTGACAACGTAATGTGCCATCTTCGCCAAAAATCTGAAAAACCGATGGCTGCATATGGATAACGAAAATTTTGTGGCAAGACAAAACCAAGACACATTGCGGCGCCGATAGCGCAAATAGAGTAACCGGCAAAATCAAAAAATATCTGGCCGGAAAAAGCAAGTACTCCTAACCATGCATCAATCGTTTGCAATTTGCCAGGAAATCCGAATACGGTGTCAGCCGAAGATGAAAGCATACTATCCGCCAACACCACTTTCATAAATAATCCCATTGATAGTAAAAATAACCCCTGTAGCATCTGTTGCTGATTGGCTTTGCGAGGTGTTTCAAACTGCGGAACCAATTGCGGAGGCCGTACAATGGGACCTGCAACCAGGTGAGGAAAGAACGTAACAAACAATGCAAAGTCCAGCATTGATTGTACTGGTTTACTTTTCCGTTTGTACATGTCCACCGTATAACAAAGTGTTGTAAAGGTGTAAAACGAAATACCAGCAGGCAAAATGATATTTGGTTTTGCCGGATGGAAGTCGACTCCAATTGCGTTTACAAGCGTGACAAAATTTTCGAGCAGAAACCCTCCATATTTAAAAAAGCAAAGCATGCCGAGGTTGCCGATAAGACTGAGTACAAGCAGCAAATTCCTCTTGTGTTTATTTGGTTGAGTGTATAATGCGCGTCCCACAAAAAAATCCACCACAGTTGAAAGCCACAAAAGCAGGATGAATGGAGGATTCCACGCTGCATAAAAAATATAACTGGCAATGAGCAAGTTTACCTTTTTTACTTTCCATGGAAATGGCATATTGTGCAGTATCAGCATCACAATAAAAAAGGCGATGAAGGTGTAAGAATTGAAAAGCATATTTCAGGTTTAGGTTGATAACAAATTTTATTTCACAGTAACCGGCTTCGAAAACCAGCCTTTTTGATTTAATTCTTTGATAAATTCCTTTGTGTAAATCAGAACATCCGGTGTTGCGAGATGTGACCATTCCGGGCAAACAAAATGGGCAGTTTCCGGGTGGTCTGTAAAATGGATACCATCCGTTTGCGTGTAAGTCAGCATCGCGTCCCAGTAGTCTTGTTTTGGAAACACCGCATTTTCTGTTTCGATATAGCCGCCGCTTGAGGGGGTTCTTACAAACATCACTTTACCGCCTCTTGCTGTTATCTTGTCAATAGCCGTTTTTAATTCCTTAAAAACTGCGATTAGCGAGTCTCCTTTGATTGCCGGCGTTTTATCCAATGCTCCAAGAATCGTCCAGTTTCTGGTTTGCCAATGCTGTAAAGCAGTATCATGTAAAAACTTATCTGTCATGAATGCCTGGCGCTCACCAGTCATCATTTCAAATTCTCTTGGGAACACGGGAAAGGAGAACACGCCTTGCCTGTTAGGTATCTGCATATAGTTTAGTAGCGAATTGAGACCAAACGCGTTTTCTTCCAGGAAAACGAGTCGCGATTCCAGTTGTCGATCAAGTACTCCGCTTGCGCGTTGCGAAGGAGTTTGCTTTTTGTAGTAGTTGATCCCTTCACGGGCGGACTTTTCTGACCTGGCCGTGTTCCTCATAAAAAACAGCGGTTCGGTAACGTCCACGATTAATTTGCCTTTGAATTTTTCATCGTTGGCAAGGTCTTGTAATAAAGGCCGGGGCGAAGTTCCTACCATAGCAAGCTGGACCGCCTTCTCGCCGGTTACCGCTTCCCAGGTTGGAATATCGAGGTCAAACTTTATTCTCGACGACCCGATAAAAACCGTTGATGATGCAGGAGACGCGTACACTTCCGATCTTTTCTTTGCCCATAGGGCATTGTCGTCATTAAAGGCAACAGGGAAACCTTTACTTCGCCAATACCATTCCCAGGAGGCGACGAGAGCTAGCAAAAGAACCAAAGCGAGCCAGCCTGCTTTCAAGAATTTTTTGTCATGCATGTTGGTGGTAGTTTAAAATTTTTAAGGGGTGGTCTTATTCTTAAATTTCACTCCTTTTTCTTCTAGTATCTTGACTAAATTTTCTGTAAAAATGATTGCATCCTTTGGCGCCAGGTGTGACCATTCGGGACAGATAAAATGGTCAATAGCGGGATAATCTTTGAAATGAACACCCGTGCAATTTGTCTCTGCTAACAACCTATCCCAGTAGTTTCCCCTCGGGAAGAACTTTTGCTCACCTTCCCAATACCAGGCGCTTGATGGCGTACGAACAAATAATACCTGGCCGCCCCTCGCCTTTATTTTGTCACAATTTGTCTTTATAACTCTAAAAAATGAGTCCAGTGTCCTCCCACTGGCGGGAGGTTCTTTGTCTATACTGGCAAAAAATTGCCAGTTGCCGGTAACTTTCTTTTGGAGGCTCGTATCAGTTAAAAATCTATCCATCATGATATCCTGCCTGTCGAAGCTAATGCGTCCAAATTCCATCGGCCACCTGTTCGGGATTGCAAATACGCCAGCTCTATTCGGAACATTCAATTTTTCCAAATACGCTCCAAAGGAGAATTCATTCTGGTCAAGAAAAACAAACTGTGATTCAAGACCATGGTTCAAATGAAAGCTAAGTTTTTCCGAAGGAGTCCTTTTCCTGAACTGTTCGATATATTTTTTTGATGTAGAAAGACTTGCCTGGTTAGTGGTAAAAAGTAAGCCTTCGGTCACATCAACAACAAGTCTCCCCTTAAATTTTTCATCTGCAGCGAGGTCATCAAAAATATACATGGGGGATTCACCTTCTATCGCCAATTGCACAGCATCCTGGCCAGTAAGTTTTCTCCATGTGTTTATATCGAGATCGTACTTCATCCGGGAAGGGCCAATGAAGACGGTAGCCTCATCCGAAGGTTTGTAAACCAAAGATCTTTTGTACCCCCACAGTTTGCCACCCTCGTCGTAAGCAACATTGATCCCCTTACCTCGTAAATATGATTCCCATGAAATGATAAATGCCAGAAGGAGAAAAAAGGTGAGCAGTCCTGCTTTTACAAAATTCTTGTTCTGCATGTTGGTGGTTGTGCTTTAAGTTTAGGGTTCGTTAGTTCTTAAATTTCCATCCTTTTTCTTCTTTTAGTATTCGTACTAAATTTTCCGTATAGGTGACTGCATCTTTTGGAGCCAGGTGAGACCATTCCGGACAAATAAAATTTGCTGTCTCTGGGTAATCCGCGTAATAAATTCCCGGCGTATTCGTATAAGCCAGTAATTTATCCCAATACTCTGACCGCGGGTATACAACCGCCTCTCCTGCTTTGTATCCGCCGCTGGAAGGAGGGCGGACAAATATTACCTCGCCTCCGCGTGATTTTATCTTGTCGATCGATTTTTTGATCTGTTGAAACACCCCGATCAATGAATCGCCTTTAAGCCCACGCAATGACTTATCCGTTTCTGACTTTTTAATCCAGCTATTTCTTTGTGCCCAGTTATTCACCTGGATTTTTTGCAGCCGTTCGCTGGATAAAAACATAGGTGTAAAAGAGCTCTGACGGTCAAAACTGGAAACTGAAAGTTCCTTTGGAAAAGCCGGCGGACTAATCACTCCCTGGCGATCTGGAACGTGCAGCCCATACAACAAAGCATTTAACCCAAACTTCCCCTCTTCCAAAAAAACAAGCTTTGATTCGAGCGCATAGTCAATTGCGGAACTTGTTTCTTGAGAGGGACTCTCTTTGTGAAAATAGGCTAAGGTTTGCGTAGCCGAGCGATCTCTCAGTGCACCCCCCGAAAACCAGCTGAATTCGGTAGCGTCAACGACCAGTTTCCCTTTGAATTTCTTGTCATCCGCGAGGTCATTCAATATCAACCTGCCAGAGGTCCCTACGATCGCGAGCTGGATAGCCTTTTCCCCGGTTAGCCTTTCCCACGTAGGAATATCCAAATCAAATTTGATTCGCGAAGGGCCGATAAAAACAGTCGCCTCCTTCGCTGACTTATACACTTCCTTTCTTGCGTGTGACCACAAAATCTTATCGTCGTTATAGGTAGTCGTGAACCCTCGGTGTCGCCAATACATTTCCCAACACGCCGCGAAGACAACAACGACGATCAAGGCTAGAATGGCAGCTTTCAAGAAATGGCTGGATTGCATAGTAAACTATGTTATGAAACCCGTCAAATATTGAAATGCTAAAAATCAGGTGAGCTTACAAAAGGTAATTGCGGATAATGCAGGACAAGCTATAAAGTAAGAAAATATAACCCAGACTAGAAAAAAAAACAAACTCAAAATTTGCAATGGTGAATAAAAAAAAGCCCGATAGAAATCAGGCCTTTTCATTTTTAAAATCCAATAT
>AR_comb_assmDRAFT_10657803_pt1 | contig 18207 bp, 12 predicted proteins | sample ArasoioldDNA_FD_10543 | JGI IMG/M metagenome (IMG submission 10543) | reverse complement strand
CGTTCGCGGCCGCCTCGACGCTCTCGCGTCGCTGACGGCCGCGGGGAGCCGCTCCGAGGGCATCGAGCAGCTGGCCTGTCGCCTCGCGGACGAGCTCCCGCCGGACTGCGCGGTCCGCTGCGCGATCGTCGCGTCGACGGCGGCGGAGGCGAGGGACGGCATCGCCGACGCCGCCCGCGCGCTGGAGGGGCACGGCCTCAGCGTCTCGGGCCGGGCGTTCGTGGGATTCGGGAAGGGCCTGCGCATCGGCCTCCTGTTCCCGGGACAGGGCGCCCCGGTGCGCACCGGGGCGGGGGGGTTGGGCGAGCGCCTGCCGGAGGCGGCCGAGATCCTCGCGCGAGCGGGGCTCCCGGCCGATCCGGCGGAGGTGGCCGACGAGAAGGTGCAGCTCTCGGTGATCGCGTCGTCGCTGGCGGCACTGGCGGCGTTGCGCGCGCTCGGGGTCGAGGCGAGCGTCGCGCTGGGGCACAGCCTGGGCGAGCTGACTGCCCTGCACTGGGCGGGAGCGTTGGGCGCGGAGGCGCTGCTGTGCCTTGCGGAAGCCCGCGGCGCGGCGATGGCCGGACCGGCCGTCGCGAAGGGAGCGATGGCCACGGTTCAGGCCGACGACCGGGCGCTCGCCGAGCTGACGCGAGACAGGGACGTGACGGTCGCCTGCTTGAACTCGCCCCGTCAGCGGGTCGTCTCCGGCGGACCCGACGAGATCCAGGATCTCGTCGACGAGGCGAGGAAGGGCGGGATCCGGGCGGCGCGCCTCGACGTGGTCGGAGCGTTCCACTCGCCGCTGATGCGACCGGCGGTCGCCGCCTTCGAGCGCAGCCTCGCGGCGGAGCGCTTTGAGCCACTGCGCCGGCGGGTCGTCTCGTCGGTGACCGGTGGCGAGCTGGAGCCCGGAGCCGACCTGAGGTCGCTCCTCGCCCGGCAGATCGTCGACCCGGTTCGCTTCTCCGAAGCAGGAGGCGTCTTCGCCCGCGAGGCAGACCTGATGATCGAGGTCGGTCCCGGCCGGATCCTCTCCCGCCTGATGGCCGAGATCGGCGGACCGTCCGCGGTCTCGATGCGAGCGGGGGAGCGCTCGTCGGCAGGCCTGATCGAAGCCGGCGCCGCGGCCTTCGCGGCCGGCGCGCCGGTGGCGGTCAGGCGGCTGACGAAGCCGGGGGCGGTGGCGTGAAGCCGGGCGGGGAGGTGGGAAGGCGCCGAATGGTCTCGGTGCGCTCTCCGTCCGGGCCCACCCTGGCGGCGTGGGAATCGGGCCCCCCCGAGGGCCGCCCGGTCATCCTGCTCCACGGCCTGACGATGACCGCCAGCCAGGCATTCTCGAACACGACCGTGCTCGAGAGGGCCGGTTTCCGGGTGGTCTCCTTCGACGCGCGGGGTCACGGCCATTCCGAGCCCGCGGCCGATCCCCGGCAGTACGGATACGACGTGCTGACGGAGGACCTGGGCGCGGTGATGGATGCGTTCGGGGTCGAGCGGGCCGTCCTGGCCGGCATCTCGATGGGTGGCCACACGGCCCTGCGCCTTGCGCTGGAGCAGCCGCACCGCTCGGCCGCCCTCGCGGTCGTCTCGCCGGCGTTCGATCCGGAGGACCACCCGAACGAGGAGAACGTGGCGGAGGCCGACGCGCTCGCGGCGGGCGTGCGGGATCGCGGGATCGACGGGTTCATGGCGGCGCTGCGGATCCGTGCGGAGGGCTCGCGGGGGTCCGCCGGGGTTCGAGCGGCGCACTCCCTGGTGCGTCGCCGGCTCAGGGAGCACCATGACCTGACCGCCGTAGGCGATGCGGTCAAGGCCAACCTGCGGGCCAAGCCGTTCGACGACTTTGCGGCACTCTCCGCCATCGAGGGCCCGGTGCTGGTCGTGGGAACGCGTGACGAGCTCGACCCCCGCCACCCCTACGAGCTGGCTCGCTCTTACGTGCGCGCGATTCCCGGCAGCCGTTTCGAGTGCGAGAGGCCTGGGGGGGTTCCCCTCGGTTGGGGCGGCCGCAGGCTGATCCTCCTGGTGCGCAAGCTGGCTGCTCGCGCGGAGTGGGGTGCGGCGAATTCGACGGCGGGTAGGAGGCGGGCGTAGGTTCGCCCGGCCCGGGATGCAGCTCTTCGACGCCCTCACCGCAGAGAAGCTCCAGTCCTTCCAGTGGTGGGACCGGGGAAGCTTCGCGGAGGTGCCCTGGAACGGCGTCGTGGCCGATGCGCACCGCGCGGGGCTGGGCTTGAGGCGTGCGGGGGTCCGGCCCGGGGTGCCCGTCGCCTGCGTGCTGACGAACTCGTTCGAGGTCGTGCGAGGGATGCTCGGCGTCTGGCTGGCTGGCGGCGCCGTGGCCTCGCTGCCCGTGCCGGCTCGTGCGATGAGCATCGAGGATTACGCGAGCCAGCTGGTCGCAATCTGCCGGCACCTGGGGTCGCACGTCCTCCTGATCGAGGACCGGCTGATCGAGGCGCTGCGTGAACCGATCGACGGAGAGGTGGAGCTGGTCGGCTGGGGCTCGCTGCCGGTCGACGGATCCTTCGAACCGACTCCCCCGGGTGAGGACGAGCCCGCGTTCATCCAGTACTCCTCGGGCAGCACCAGCAAGCCCAAGGGGTGTGTGCTCACGCCGCGGGCGATGGGGATACAGCTGGAGATGATCGGCGACATGCTCGAGGCGGCGCCGGGGGACTCCTTCTCGTCCTGGCTGCCGCTGTCCCATGACATGGGCGCATTCGGGTGCCTCCTCTTCCCGTGGGCCTACGACCTTCCCCTTGCCCTGTCGTCTCCCGAGAGGTTCGTCGTCGATCCTCGGACCTGGCTTGGAGACGTCGCCGAGTTCGGCGCCACGATCTCAGCGGGCCCGCCGTCGGCCCTCAACATCGCCACCCGGGCCGAGTGCAGGAATCCCCGGTCGGGATCGCTCCGCCGCCTCAAGTCCTGCGTCATCGGCGGCGAGAGCATCGCCTGGTCTGTGCTCGACGCGGCAACCGAGGCGTTCGCTCCGAGAGGCCTGTCCGCGGAGATGTGGATGCCCGCCTACGGCATGGCGGAGGCGACCCTCGTGGTGAGCAGCATCGACATCGCGGCACGGCCGAGCTTCCGGCGCGTCGACAGCGCCGCTCTCGCCAACGAGGAGCTCGTCTACGTGGACGAGGATGGGGACGGGACGACCGAGATCGTCTCCACCGGTCGCGCCCGCGGTGAGGCGGGAGTGCGCGTGGAGGAGCCGGACCGGCTCTCCCAGATCCACGTTCGCTCCCCGTGCCTGGCCACCGAGTACCACCGCGAGATGGAGCTGACCGCGGAGCGCTTCACCGACGGAGAGCTGGCCACCGGCGACCTGGGCTTCATGGACGAGGACGAGCTGTTTGTGGTCGGGCGGCGGGACGACATGCTTTCGGTGGGGGGCCGCAACGTGTACGCGCGAGAGATCGAGTCGGCGGTGGATCTACTCGACGCGGTGAGAAGTGGGTGCTCGACGGTGATCGACGCGGGAGTCGGCAATCGCGCCCGGCTGGTGATGCTGCTCGAGCTGAGAGACGAGGGCGCCGATCTCGGAATGCTGGCGGCCGAGGCCTCCCGCACGGCCAAGCAGAAGGCCGGCGTCCTGCTCGACGAATGTGTCTTCCTCCCCCCGGGCGCCCTGCCGAAGACCCCGAGCGGCAAGATCCAGAGGTTCCGCTGCCGTCACCTACTCGCCACCGAGGTGTTCGAGCCACTCGACCGTGTGAAGCTGAAGCGGGCGGGTGGTTGAACCCGGGCAGCGCTCGTAGGCGACCGCGCCCACGTAGCCGGCGCCGAGGGGTAGCGAGCCGATCTGCCAGTGCCCTCCCGGCAGCGGGTCCTCCGGAACGTCGGGGACCACCACGGCCGCTCGCGAGCAGGGCACGCTCCAGGCGCGCAGGCTGCCGGGGAGCCCTTCGGCACGGGCCTTCAAGTAGGCCTCCTTGCGGGTCCAGCAGCGGAAGAAGGCCGCCCGGCGCTCGTCCGGGTCCGAGAGCGCCCCTATCTCCGCGATCTCGTCAGCCGAGAGTGCAAAGCGGGCGACGCCGAGGACGTCCAGCCCCGGCCGCAGGCGCTCGACGTCGATGCCGACGCGCCCCCGGCGGACGGCGGCGACCGCGACCAGCGCCCCGGAGTGGGCGAGGTTGAAGTCGACGCGCTCCTCGCGGGGCCAGCTCAGGGCCGGCTTGCCATGGCCGGCCTCTCCGCAGCGATGGCAGCGCCGCGCGAAGCGGAGCTCGGCCGGAGGGGCGCCGAGCAGCTCGCCCAACGCGGTTCTCAGCGCGTAGCGACCGGCCAGGTAGCGGGCTCGCGCGTCGTCTCTCGAAAAGCGAGCGGCGCGCTCCCGGTCCGCGGTGGGGAGTGCGGTCGCGAGGGCCCGGACCGCACGTCCGGGGGGTGGGACTCGCATCTGCCATACGTCCACCGCCTCGGCGGAGGTGACTCCGGCCTCCGAGCCGTTAAGCGGCGGGCACGCCACGTGCTCAACGGGGACACGAAGGACGAACCTGCATGCGCAGCAGCTGCTTGTGCTGCATGCCATTCTGGGCGCGCGCGGCGCTTGCCGCGACCAGCTGCTCGCGACTGGCGTCGCACGCCCCGGTCGCCGCGGACAGGAGCGAGCTCCCGCCGCCACGTATGTGCATCGTGAGCGCGGTCAAGGGCTGGTCCGGCAGGCCGACGACCGTGTTGCGCAGCTGGCCGTTCGAGGCGGCCGAGAGCACGCTCCTCACGGTCAGGCGCATGCCCTGGGCCTCCAGCGACGTCCAGATCTGGGGCGGCCCCACGTCGCTGCCCCTGACCAGGTACGCGGTTCCCCGCAGCGGCGTGGAGAGCAGCGGGGTGTCAACCCGGGCGCTCCCCACCCGTGAGCCTTCGGGGCAGGCGCCGGCGGCGAAGCTCTGGCGGGAGCAGGGGACGGGACCACCCTCATCCGTGCGCTCCAGCAGCGAGGGGAGTTTCACCGTGACCGAGCGCATGTTCGCGTCTCCGGCGCGCGGTCGGATCCGTATCGCCAGGCCCGGGTGCCTTGCTGCCCCTCCCCGGAGTGCGACCGCGAGCCCGGGGTCGAAACCCAGCTTCTCGCAGCCTTCGACCTGGAACGGGACGTTCGTCCGAACGTCGGCCCCGGCCGTCGAGACGATCGCGGCCTGCACGCTCGCCGGCTGGCACGACGTCGGGTTGAGCATGAAGCCCGGCCTGTCGATGTCGATGCCGAGCATGCGGAGCCGCAGGGGGATGCCCGAGAGGGCCTGCGGCAGCGCGTCGACGGAAACGACCATCTGCCCGTTCGACGGGTCGTTCGAGAGGGAAGCGCGGACGACGCCCGGGGCGATCTCGAATGGATCAGCCGCGGGCCTCAGGACGAGAGCGAGCCCGAAGGGTCCGCCCCCGTAGGGCCCGGTCAGGTAGATATCGCCGTCGACCGCAAACGGCGCTGGCCCGGCGCCCGCCTCTGCGACGATCGAGCCGACCCTGCTTGCGACCGGGCAGGTGGCGGTGGACACGGCGGCCTCCGCGCAGACCCCGGCCGCCGCGATACGTGCGGTCAGTCCCGCCGGCAGGGCGACCCGAAACCCCCCCAGGTACTGTTCCCCGTCGTTTCTTCGGACGGTCGCCGAGAAGGAGCTGTCCCCCCCGGCCTGTGCCGGCGACGCTCCGGCAGAGAAGCTCGGAGCGAAGCGCGCCCCGGTCGAGCACGCCCCCCCGCCGGCACCGCGCCCGGTCGTAACGGTTGCGAACGCGACCGCGTCCCCGCCGCCGCTCGAGGGTGTCAGGGTCGCCTCCGCGGCACCCGTCGCGCAGCGCGGTGGTGATGCCAGGGGCGCCCTGGGCCCGTCCTTGAAACGCAGCGTCAGATGGCTGAAGGGCAGCTGCGGCAGCTCGGGGATTACCGCGGTGACCCGATCGCCGTCGGGGTCAGGCCGAAGGGAGCCGGGCAGCTTGATCGTGAAGCCCGGGCCGTTCATGGCCAGGAACACCCGGAAGGGATCTTCGGGCTCGGCCTCCGCGAAGTAGATCGTCCCGGCCAGCGGCTCTGGAAGGAGTGGGGTGGCGAGCTCGGCGGCTCCCATCTTCGACGACTCCGGGCAGGCGGGCGGGTCGTTGCCCGCTCCGAGCTGAGCGGCAGTGCATGCCGTCAGTCCGTGCGCGACTCCCGGCGAGAGCGAGAACCCCGGGGGCAGCGTCACCGAGGCCGACTCGGCGTGAGAGGTCGCGAGCCCGTCCGGGTCCTCGTTCTGGGGCAGGTCGATGTCGATGTCGACGCCGGTCGGCGTGTCGGCCATGTCGTGACTGGGGGTCACGGCCAGCGTTGGGGCGAAGAGCAGGTCCGCGCAGCCCACGAAGGGGCCGATCGGGGTGGTTGCCGTCAGCCACCTCTCGGGTTCCTGCCACGTTCGCACCGCGAGCACGACGTTCTCCGGCGCGGGGTCGCAGCGCGTCGGGTTGGTCAGGAGCGGCTCCCGGGGAATCGCCGTTTCCGACTGGTGGTCGGCCGGCACTCCCCACAGTTCCAGTTCGCTGTCGAGAACTGGGAATTCCTGGACCAGGTTGGTGGCCAGGAGGCGAACGTGGTGTCCGCCGTCCGGCTCGAGGCCGACCATGAAGCGAGAGGGGAGGATGAGCACCTGGAAGCCGAACTCCGCGAGCTCATCCGCGCTGGGGGCGACGTTGTAGACCGGCATGCTCAACGCTCCGAAGAGCGAGAGCGTCTGCGTGACGGTGCCGACCTGCGCCTCGGGGGGGCAGGATGCGAGCGCGAACATCGCACGGGAGCACTGGGGAGTGGCGCGAGCGTTCCCGACCAGGCCGGGCGGGAGATCGAGCGCGATGTCCCGCGGGTTTGCCTCGACTTCGCCGCCGGGGGTTGTGCTGAACGCGAACCTCGCGACCATCCGGTCGGGGTGGGCGCCGGCGCGGTTCTCGGGTTGGCCGGCGGAATTCAGGAGTTCGACCTGGGTGGATCCCGGAACGGGTTCGAACTCGCCATGCGCCGTGGCTGGGAGCAGCACCAGGGCGAGCGCGACCGCAAGGGCCGGTAGCCGCCTCATCGCGTTGCCCTCAGCTCCAGGAGGAGCGTGCGGGGGTGGGGGAATCGCGAATGGCGGACGATCAGCCGCAGGCGCAGCACCTGTTCCCGTTCCCGCAGGGCGCGGCGGGCGGCCGGACTCAACTGGAGCCGAAGCACGATCCTTCCCTCCCGCCGGGCGACGGCGGTCTCGCGGGCGACGACGGCCCGGCGACCCCCGACTCTGGCGATGCCCACCAGGGAAACGCGACCGGGGGACGGCACCTGCGCGAAGATCGGCGCCCACCCCCTCTTTGCCAGTCCACGCTGGGCCCGGCGGCTGATCCACACGGCGAAGCGCCGCTCCTCCCCGCCGGCCGAGGGGTTCCCCCCGGGAGGGGCGAGCGTTGCGCTCGCCGGCGCCGCCCGCTCCGGCCCGGCGGAGGGCAGCGGACCCTGACACTCTTCTCCCTCGCAGGGTGGGGGCGGCTCCGTTTCGGGGAAGCCTCCGCCGATCCGCGCGGCGTAGAGGTCGATTTCGCCGCCGTCGTCGTCACGCGGCAGGAGGGACTCGCTGGTCGTGAAGAAGGCATTGCGGCCGTCGGCGCTGGCGCCGCTGAACGCGACCCCGTTTTCGCTGCCGGTTCCCGAGCTGACCAGCCCGATCGACCCCGCCCACCACTCGTAGACGTCGTGCTCTTCGTTCGTGTCCTCGGCGACCAGCGCCTCTTCCGTTTCGATGAAGGCTCGCGTCCCGTCCGCCGTAAGCGGGTTGGGGTTGTGGCCGGGGAACGTCCCGAATTCCCCCGGCCCGGGGAGAGTGGCGGCGAGAGCTTCGTTCCCCTGGCCCTGCACCCCGATCGAGACCTGCTGCAGCGCATCCTCGTCCGCGTCGTAGCGATAGACGTCGCTGTGGATGTCGACGTCGCCGGGCAGGAGTTTCCCCGTCGTCGCGAAGAGGAGGACGCCCCCGTCCTCGCTCACCGCCGCGCCGCTCAGGCTTCCGCTTTTCGACAGCGTGGAGACGAAGTGGATCCCGCTTCCGTCGTACAGGTAGAGGTTCCGCCCTCCAGCGGTTCCCTTGCCCGGCACCAGCGCGCCGGTCGCGATGAAGTAGACGCGGTCGCCTGCCGCCCTGATCGGAGCGATGACGTTGGCTGAGACGCCGGGTGGTCCGGCCGAGAGTCGCGTGAGATCGCCGGTCGAGAGGTCCGCGCGGTAGAGGTCGGTGGCGCTGTCGACGTCGTCGTCGGTGAGCTGCTCGGTGGTCGCGAGTAACGCGCTCGACCCGTCGGGCAGCGCTCCCATGAAGTTGACGTCGGCGGGGGGGTTGCAGTCCGGTCGCGTGCACTGCGAAGCCGAGATCGAGGTCGTGACGGCGCCTTCACGGAGGTACACCTGGGTTGGCTCCGCGCATGCGGAGGCACTCGGGTCGGGGCTGGTGAGGAAGATGCGCGACCCGTCGCGCGACATCGGGTGACTGGCGACGGTCGCGTTCGAGACCCCGTTGCCCAGCACCGAGCCGCAGGTGGACAGCGGCTGACCTTCGTCGTCCACCCCGACGAACTGCAGGCCGGATTCGTCGAGCTCGTAGGCGGCGCGACCTTCGACCCTGCCCGAGTCCGCCGGGAGGAGCGGCTCGGTGGAGTTGAACCCGGCGTGCCCGACGTCGTCGGAGGCTGCGGGCAGGACCGGCGCTTGGAAGAAGCTGGGCGCGCCGAAGAGGTCCCCCGGCGCGATCTCGCCAAGCAGCGTCAGCGCCCCGTCGGGGGCGCGTCGATACAGCCCCGCCATCGGCGTCGAGGGCGCGCCGGGCAGCAGCTGGCTGGTGCTCCCCCAGATCCAGGTCGAGAGGTCACGGCTCGCGGCCAGCGAGAGGACTCCGGCGGCCTGGGCCGTGGTTGCCGTGAACGGCTGCCCGACCGGATGGCTCTCCCAGCCATCGGCCCCCCGAACGGCGACTGAAGTTGCGATCAGCTCCCCCGCAACGGCTCCGGGCAACGGCCCCAGGCTCGCGTAGGCGACGCGGTCGCCGTCGACGCTCCAGCCGCGCGCCGAGAAAAGCTGGGCACCGAGAGTGTCCTGTGGCGTCACCAGCTCCCAGGCCCGCCCGTGCGCCGGGTCGCCCGCCGCCTGTGGCGCCAGGACGAGCGAGGTCACCAGTGCGAGCGCCAGGCAGAGCCCCTGCCTCACCCGCGTCCACCGCTGCTCCCGCCTCGCTCGGCGCCCCGGGGTGCCAGCCGGATGGTTGGGTGAATCTTGCGGTGAAGCGGACACTCGGTCAGGTTGCCGGAACAGACCCAAACCAGTCAAAAAAGGGAGCTCGCATGCCACACATAGACCTTCCCGGCGGCCTGCCCGGCATCCTCGGCCCGATGGCGTTCAGTCCCGAGACCGCGAAGCCGATGAACGAGCTGGCCGAGGTCCTCCTCCGCGCCCCCAGCTCGCTGGCAAGCGGAGAGCGCGAGATGATCGCCGCGTTCGTCTCGAAGCGGAATGGCTGCCACTTCTGCCAGGCCTCGCATGGGGCGGCCGCGGCGCACCACCTCGGCGGGGCGGAGGACCTCGTCGACCGGGTCTGCCGCGACCCCGAGTCCGCGGACGTCTCCGACAAGCTCAAGGCACTGCTCGCCGTTGCCGCAAAGGTGCAGGTGGGCGGCCTCGAGGTCACCGAGGCGGACGTAGGTCGCGCCCGCGAGGAGGGCGCGACCGACAGGGAGATCCACGACACGGTGCTGATCGCCGCCGCGTTCTGCATGTACAACCGATACGTGGACGGGCTGGCGACGTGGGCCCCGCCCGACCGGGAGGCCTACCGCGAGCCCGGACGCATGCTCGCCGAGGAGGGGTACGTGCGGGTCGGCCAGCTGGCAGCGCAGCTGAAGGAGGAGCCGGCGCCGTCGGCCTGACCGGTCTTGCGCGTGGCGGTGCGGTCGTGGCGTTGCTCAGCCGGCCTTCTCTCGCAACGGCTTCGGCAGCCACCAGGTGGCGTTGCCGCAGAGCTTCATCGCGGCCGGAAGCAGCACCAGGCGGATCAGCGTGGCGTCGACGAGGACCGCGACCGTCATCGCCAGGCCGAGCTGTTTGGCCGCGGTGATGCCGGTCGTCGCGAACGAGACGAAGACCGCCGTCATGATCAAGGCCGCGCCCGTGATGACCCCCGCGGTGCGCTCGACGCCGTACCGGATCGCCTCCTCGTTGGACCCGGAGCGCAGATAGCCCTCCCGCATGCGCGTCAGCAGGAACACCTCGTAGTCGATCGAGAGGCCGAACATGATGCTGAAGACTCCGTAGGCGGTGATCGCGTCGATGAACCCGGGACCGCCGAGTATCGGATCAGGGCCCTGGAAGAAGAGCACCATCACGCCGAACGCCGCCCCGACGGTCAGCAGGTTGAAGACGACCGCGAGGAAGGGGAGCAGGAGCGAGCGAAGGACGCCGACCAGGACCAGGAAGGTGACGAGGGACAGCGCCAGCGCGAGCTGCGGCAACCTGTCGGAGGTCGCGGTGTCGAAGTCCTGCAGGGCGGTTGCGGTGCCGCTGAGCTGCACCGTGGCACCCGTCTCCCCGGCAAGCGTCTCGATGTCTTCTTCGAGCACGTTTCGCAATGGGTGCCCCGCCTTCTGGGCGTCGCCGTAGCCGACCACCGTGATCCTCGCTCCGGAGCCGCCGCTGTCCACGCTGAGGGCGAACGAGGCGTTGCGCCGGGCCTGGGGGTTGGCCCGGTCCACGGCGGCCAGGGTGAAGTAGCCCGACTCGAAGACCGGGGTCAGGCGGTCCGTTTGCCTCGTCTGCTCGGCGATCTGGTGCGATCGCCCCCGAAACATGAGGACCCCCGACAGCAGGTCGCTCACCCCCTCGCCGAGCGTGGCCACTTCACCGGCGCCTCCGGTCAGACCGCCGCGCAGGGTGCCGACCCCGCCGGCGAGGCGCTGCACTCCGGCGGCGAGCTCGCCGCTGCCCGTCCGCAGACGGCTCAGCCCGGCGGAGAGGGCGCCGTCGCCGTCGCCGAGGCGCTCGAATCCCGTCAGCAGCTTGCCCACTCCCTCGTCGAGGCGCCCGAGACCTCTTCCCAGGCGCTCCGAGCCGGAGTGCAACCGGCCAAGGCCAACCGTCAGTTCACGGGTTTGGGAAACGAGCGCCCCGACGCCTTCGGAGGCAATCTGCGCGCTTTCGCCGGCCTGCGCCAGCGACGCCTCCATGCCGGGGCTGCTGATCGCGCCGAGCGCCCCCGAGAAGGCGTTGTAGGCGTCGTCGTAGTGGGGGTCGAGCTTCGCGTCGGGGTCCAGCTGCTCGAGCGCCTGCAGGCCACGCTCGAGACCTCGCTGCGTTGCCTCGGCCGCGCCGCGCAATTGCTCGAGATCCCCGACCTGCCTGCTGAGCCGGGCACGCAGGGCCTTGACCTGCGGCAGGCCCCTGAGGAGTCCCGGGCGGGTCCTGGCCAGGGCATTTCCGATCTGCTCGGCCGCCCGGCGGGCACGGTGGGATCCGACGGACAGTGTGTCGATCGCCGCTCGCGACTCCGACATTCCGGTCTGCAGCTCTTCGGCGCCGTGGGCGGCGTTTTCGAGCCCTGATTCCAGTTCGCCGGCTGCGCTCGCGGCCGAGTTGCCGCCCGCTTCGAGACGGCCGGCGGCCACGGCGGCATTGGCGAGGCCGCCGCGCATCCGACTCACGCCCGAGCCGATTCCGGCCAGACCTTCGGCAAGTTCGCCCTGGTTGGCCAGCCCCTCTTTCAGGAACCTGCGGGTGCTGGAGAGCCTTGCCGGCACACGCTGGAGCTGCTTGGTGCGCTGCATGAGCTGACCCGGCCCGAGCACCGCGGCCACGTCTGGCCGTGCGGCGAGCCTACGCTGGAACCGCTCGGTGGCCGCCAGCGTCGCGGGCTCGGTCAGCGGGCCGTCGTCGGAGGTGATGCCGATTTCGTAGGGCGCGATCCAGCCGGCGCCGAGGGCCTGCCTGACCGCCACGTAGTCGCTGCGCTCTTCGCTGGGGGGGAGGCCGCGGGGGTCGGGGGGCCCGGTTTCGACCGCGAGCGCGATCGCCGAGAAGGTGCAAACGGCGATTAGCGAGAGAGCGACGGCGAGCGCCGGATGCCCCAGCGCGCGCAGCGCCAGCCCGCCGAAGCGACTGCGACGGTTCACGTCGCCGAACGTCCAGCGATCGACGTTGGTGCCGAGCAGGGCAAGCACCGCCGGCAGCGCGATCAGCGCGCCGAGGACGCTCAGCACGACGGCGGAGATCAGCGCCATCGTGACGCCCAGCAGCAGCGAGCCGGGGACGACGAAGATCGTCGCGGACATCGCCGCGACGAGAGCGATCCCGGCCGAGGAGATCGTGCGCCCGGTTCGCTCGGCCGTCCTCAGCGCCGCCTCTGCGGGCGAGAGCCCGGATCCGAGCTCTTCCCGGAAGCGGGACACCATCAGCAGCGCGTAGTCGACCCCGAGCGCCAGCCCCATCATCGAGGCGATGTTCAGCGAGAGGGCGTCGAGGGCGAAGGCCTCGTTGATCAACGTCAGGCCGCCTTTTGCCGCGCCGATCGTCGTCAGCCCGACGAACAGCGGCAGCGCGGCGGCGACCGGGCTCTTGAAGACCAGGAGCAGGATGAAGATCAGCAAGGGCACGGCGACGATCTCGGCGTGCTGGATCGCCTCCACGGTTCCGCCGTGGATCCCCTCGGCGATGTCCGGGTAGCCGCTGGCGTAAGCCCGGACGGGGGGGCTTACCGAGCCCTTCGCCCGCCGCCTGATCTCGGGCGCCACGACTTTCGAGACGTGGTCGAAGTCGCCCTGGGCGCGAATCACGATAAGCGCCGTGTTCCTCTGCGGACGCAGGCCTTCGCCGACCCCCAGCCACGGGGCGAGCAGGCTGATGCCGTCGATCCTTTCGAGGGCGGCCGTGACCCTGGGGCCCTGCCGGTCGATCGCCTGGCGAGGGCCCTCCAGCACGACGACCTGATCGAAGTTCTCCCCGAACTTCGGTTCGAGGCTTTCGATCGCCTTCTGGGCCGTCGTCCCGGGGATGATCAGGTTGCTGCGGTGGAGCTTCGACTCGACTCCCATGCCAAGGAGGGCGAGCGCGCCGACCACGGCGAGCCACGCCGCGAGCACGTGTCGCGGCCTGGCGACCGCCAGTGAGGCCAGCCGCTTCAAGTCGCGGCTCCCGGGGGAGTCGCGGATGCCGGTCTCATCGCCGCCACGGGTATGCGCGCCAGATGTGCCTTCTCATGGCCCGCTGGCTCGGCAGGGCGTAACGCCGGCTCAGATGAGCAGCGATCCATTCGCTCTGGCGTTCGGCGATTCGGGTCGGCGAGCCGATCGGCTTGATCCTGCCGACGAAAGCCAGGCACGGCCCGTCCGGCGGGAAGACGTCCCTGAACAGCTCCGGCCGGCCCTCTCCAGCTGGAGCCAGCTCAGGGGGGAGGAAGGGGAACTCGGTGCGGCGCTCGGTGCCCCAGACGATCAAATCCGCCTTCGCCCGGCTCCCGTCGGCGAACCGCACGTGGTCCCCTTCGAGCCGGGCGATCGCCGGACGGACGTGGATGCGCCCGTGCAGCAGGCGCTCGAGCAGGGAGGGGGCCACCGTGATCTCCGCATCCCCCTGGGAGTCACCGGGTGCGGGCAGGCCGTGGAGAGGAAGCGAGAGCAGCGCCCCGTGACCGGCTGCGAGCATTCGCCTCCGCAGCCGGCGAGGCAGCCCGCCCCTCCCGAGCAGGTAGGGCAGGCCCGGCAGCTGGTCGTAGGGCCTGCCCAGGACGATCCGGGGTAGCACGTAGTGGGGGCGGAGCAGGGAGATGTGCGTCGAGCGAGCTACGTAGCTGGAGGTCACGGCGGCGTCGCAGGCGGCCCCTCCGCCACCCGCGACGACGACGTCGCGAGCCCGCATGACGGACTCGTCGTTGCACTCGTCGACGTTCACCTGGGTGCCCGAGAACTCTCCCGGTGGGAGGGTCCGGGGCGTCGACGCGATCTCCTCGCTCCCCCCGGCGACGATCAGCGCGTCGAATCTCCGCTGCTCACCGCAATCGAGCTCGATGTCCCATCTGCCGTCCGCCGCACGCGACGCCGTGGCGACGCCCGTCTCCAGCTGAATGTGAGCGTCGAGCCGAAAGCGCTCGGCGTAGTCGCGCAGATAGGAAGCCACTCGTGACCCGCTTGGGAAGAGAGGCGAGGACTTCGGCATCGGCCAGTCGGAGAACTGAAGCCGCTCGCGAGATGCCCCCGGTTTTCCCCGGTGGCCGGGGAGGGCGTAGGCACCGCCGATGCGACGAGCGCGGTCAAAGCACTCGAACGGGATCCCCTGGCGCGCCAGGGATCGCGCCGCGGCCAGCCCCGATATTCCCGCTCCGACTACACAAATTTTACTATGTGAAGTCGCCACGGCGCGCACTGTAGAGAGGGGGCAGGGGGTGCGCAAACCGGTCGCTCCCGACCGGTTCGAGTCCGGTTCGGAAGGACCGTTACGCGACGATGAGGCCGATCGCGAGCGCGACGAGAGCGGCGCCGATCAGCAGCGCACCGGCCCGGGTCAGCTTCGTCCCGGCAGATGGGGCGTGTGTGTCGGCGGCGGCCATGTGCAGGAAGAAGCCACCCGACTGGAACATCACGCCCACCAGCAGCGTCAGCCCCGCCGCCCACTGGAGTCCTGCCGAGAAGCCCGTGTCGTCCAGGTAACCGACATATGTGAGGGAGAGCACGAGCAGGACGCCGGCGTGGGCGTGGCCATCCCGGAAGAAGCGCTGCCGGGCCGGCGAGAGGCCCTCTTTGCCGGTGACGTACGTCAGCAGCGCCCACCCGCCGTAGGCCACGCTGGGCAGGCCCAGCAGGGCCACCACCGCAAGCCCGCGCGTCGGCTCCATCCCGTCAGGCTCCTCGCTGGGTCGTCGCAACGGGCTGGGCGGCATCCTCGGGGCCGGCGCGGCAGGCGGCGCGAGCAGAGAGCGCCGGACCGTATCGACGGGCCCGACGCCGTCCCCTGCGGAGCTCGCGGCGGAGGCGCCAGGCGAGATCGAACTGCTCCACCTGCACGGTGTGGCGTGTCGAAGCGACCAGACGGCGGGAGTCCCGTTGGCGTTGTCGCGCGATGCTGCGCCCCATCTCCGCCTTCGAGGGCAGGGCGTACTCCCCTGAGAGGTGGGACGCAACCCACCGCCCCTGGATCTCGGAGATCTGCATGGTGGAGCCCGCCGCTGGCTGAAGGAGCCCGACGAACGCAAGGCCGGGGACGTCCGGGCTGAACACGTTCCAGTACATCTCGACCTCGTTCCGCCCGCCGACCGGTGCCAGGGTGGGGTCCAGGAACGGAAAGCCGATCTCGTACCCGGTGCACCAGATGATCAGGTCGGCGCGAGCCGCGCTTCCATCGGTGAAATGCACGAGCTCACCGTCCAGTCGCTCGATTGCGGGCCTCGGCTCCACCTCACCGCGCAGCAGGCAGTCGAGGAGCCGGGGGGAGATGGTGGGGTGGGTGGCGCCGAAGTCATGTTCGGGGGCCGGCAGCCCGTACTGGTCCATCCGGCCGACGCTGAGGCGATGGCCCCAGCCGAGCCACCACTGCCGCAATCTCCATGGAAGCTGAAACCCGAAGGGCCCGATGCCGATTCCCCGGCCGAGCGCGTACTCGAGACCGGGTACCTGGTCGTACGTCCAGCGCCACATCGTCTTCGGCAGGACGTGCGCTCCGCGCCGCACCGAGAGGTATGTGCTGCGTGCGGCCATGCTCGACTCCACCGCGATATCGCAGGCGCTGTTGCCGAAGCCGACGACCAGGACGTCCCTGTCGCGCAGCATGGCGCTGTCCCGGTAGTCGTGGGAGTGCATCTGCTCGCCGAGGAATTCGCCGGGCGGTGGAGGGGTGGGCCAGCGGGGAGCCGAGTGATGGCCGTTGGCGACGATCAGGGCGTCGTAGTGGCGGGTCTCCCCGCTGTCCAGCTCGATCTCCCATGTCCCGTCGCGAATTCGGGCCCGGCGCACTCCCGTCTCGAGTCGCAGGTGCCGGTGGAGCTCGAAGCGCTGGACGTAGTCCTCGAAGTACCGGGCCAGTTCGGTGTGGTGCGGATACTGAGCGATCGAGTCGGGCATCGGATGGTCGGAGAACTCGACGCGCGCTCGCGAGACGTTGATGTGCAGCTGACGGTAGGCGGGGGACAGGCCGCTCTCGTTTTCGAAGGCCCAGATCCCCCCAACCCGGTCTCCCTTCTCGAACCAGTCGAACGGCACCCCGCGCGCGGCGAGTGACCTTGCGGTAGTTATGCCCGAGGCGCCCGCGCCGACCAGGCACGTCTTGGGCAGCTCCCTCACCGCTACCGCGGGCTCTTGATTGCGCTCATGGCCTCCTCGGACGCCCCCTCGCGACGCCAGAGGGCTTCAAGCTCCATGGTGCAGATCGTTTCGTCGTCCTGGTTCTTCGTTCGCCAGCGTCCGAGCACCATTCCGACCTCGGGGCCCATCTCGCGCTTCTCGGCGACCTTTCCCAGCACGTGGATCGTGTCGCCGAAGAACACCGGCTGCTTGAAGTTGATGCTGCGGATCCTTCGCAGCGCGAGGATGGCGTCGTTCGGCACCAGTCCCAGCGAGTAGGAGACGATCAGCATCCCGTGGGCGACCCGACGCCCGAACATGTTCTTCGCCGCCCACGTCTCATCGGAATGGGCCGGGTGCCAATCGCCGGTCATCGCAGCGAACTGGACCACGTCCGCCTCCGTGATGGTTCGCGAGCGGGTCTGGAAGGTGTCGCCCAGCCGCAGGTTCTCCCACGGCTGGTCGAAGATGATGATGTTGCCCGGCTCGTAGTGGCGAGGCCCGTCCGTGGCGGAGCCGTTGGCGTCCCCGCCGGCGATTGCCGCTCCCACACTGCTCTCCATCGTCGCTCCCTCCTGTGTTGACGTCGTTTGCCTAGCCGACCCTCGAATGGCCACCGACGGGCTCGGCCTGACTTCCGTCGTTTCGGCGAATCCCGGTCAGCACCCGCTCGGCCGCCTCCTGCCCCGAGCGCACACACGCATCCAGGGATGCGCCCCGCATGTAGTCGCCCGCCAGTGCCAGGCCCGGGAGCGCCGAGAGCCGGGTCCTCACCTCGCGCAGGCACGCCGCGTGGTCCTGGCGGTAGGCGCAAAGCCCCGGCTGAAAAGCGCGCGCCGCGAAGTCCAGCCGGCGAGCACGGGCAACCGGCGCGTAGCGGCCGAGAAAGCCCTCCGCCTCGCTCAAGAGCGCCTCGGGGTCGAACAGATCCGGCCGGATCCGGTCGCGTGCGCTGCGCCCGCTGAACGTGTAGCGCACGACGTTCCGGTCCCGAAGGCCATACGAGCCGGCGTTGCTGAGAGCCATCCCCGCGGGCGCCGTGAGTGCGGCGAAGGCCTCGGGAAAGGCCGGGCGGTCGTATTCGGCGACCACCACACCGACCGGGTAATACCGGATCGTGCAAAGGAGATTCGACAGGGCCGGCTCCTGCTCGCCTATCACCAGGGCGGCCGCGTGGGCCGGCACGGCGAGCACGACGCCGTCGAAATGCCGCTCGTCTCCGTCCCCGCAGACGATGCCGCCGACACGCTCACCCTCCCTTGTGAGCCCGACGATCCGCGTCCTCACGTGGGTCTTGTTGACGGCCTGGACCGTCCGGATCCAATCCCCGAGCGCCGTGCCCGCCAGCTGGTCGAATCGGTCGACGACCAGGCCCAGGTTCGTCCCCATGTTCCCGAGATGGCACTCCTCGGGCTCGGCGCCGTTCATCCTCACCGTCATGTGACGGACGACGTCCTGGCAGAGTGCCGTGCCCACGTATTCGGGGATGGTCGGATCACCGGTCCTGAGTGCCAGGTCCTCGAAGAACCGGTCGCCGAGGTGGGCGCTCTGCGGATCGCGTTTCACCTGCCGGGCGAGGCGCAGAAAGCGCCTGCCGCCGGCCAGCTGCCCGCGCAACGCCAACCGAGTGCCGAGGCGGAGTTTCATCGAGGGCGAGCTGAAGGACAGCTCTCTTACCCGCCCGCGCCAGACCTGCCCCGACTCCGGCCCGAAGACTTCGTACTCGGCCCGGCCCCGGCGGCCGAAGAGCTCGCGGAACCGCCGGTAGCGACGGCCGATGTTCTTGCCGCCGAGGAAGATCTCCCGGGAGGCCAGCTCGTCAGGCGCGATCCTCCCTCCCAGGCTTGCCGTCGCCTCGAATATCTCCGCGAGATGCCCGCGAGCGCCGACCTCCTCGGGGCCGGCCATCCCGGCGATGCCTCCTCT
>AR_comb_assmDRAFT_10165682_pt1 | contig 18212 bp, 13 predicted proteins | sample ArasoioldDNA_FD_10543 | JGI IMG/M metagenome (IMG submission 10543) | reverse complement strand
TGATTGAGACGCAAAAATAGGAAGAGACGGGTTACCGGCTTCCGTTTCAATAAAGAAGGGCTGGTTTCGGTTGTAATTACTGATTAAGGTACTTAATAAGATTCACTGCATTGCCATCATCAAGCTTGTCAGGATTTGATGCAAAGTACTCGTTGAATTTTTGGGCATATTCGGGTAATGCAGCAGTGATTGCCTTCTTCGATAGCTTAATTTTTGAAAACTTGTGATCAGGCTGCGAGATATAGTATTCTATTTCGGAAACGATCTTGTCTGAGTAGTCTCCACTGAAAGTTGCCGCATAATCGTTCTTGTTAGTCTTTTTAAGCACCACCTTTCTGAGCTTCAACAATTGCACTTTGGGCTCGGTTTTTAATTCCGGATCGAAGCCTATTGATTCAAGGAAATAAGTCAGATGTATTGCGGGTTCCCGAACAAAATAGTGAGGTTGTCCATTTTCCATTAGCATGAAGGCTTTCAAATAATTACTATTAACTACAATTGCCGTGTCTTTCCATTGCGCATATAGCTCGTGTTCTTTGAAATCGAAATTGAAAACATAAGGCTTCCCGATCGTGACACCTTGTGGGTTCATTGCAGCACCCGAAACCCAAACATTTGAAAAATATCTTTGGGTACCGCCCAATCCTGTGAATTCAGCCAATTGTCCTTTGGTGAATTGAGAATTGGTTTGGGCTATAAAACTGTTGAAGTTATTTTGAAGACTGATATCTGAGAGACCGTTTGTTTCAAATCTTGGTGCCAGAAGGGCATTTGATTGAGAAAACCCTTTCAGCGAAATCAAAAGGAAAGTCGTTACAATTAGATTTAGGATTCTTTTTTTCATTTTGTCTTTTTAAGATAACAAGCCTAAAATTAGCAATATTCGGATAAATGTGTATTAAGAAGGGAGACTTTGAATCTCCCTTCTTACAATAATTAATAGGATACATTAACGGAAGGATAACTAGTGGTATAAAATGCATCCCAATATGGTCCGGTGCAAGCAGCGGGACTGGTGCCTTTATTCCTCCACCTGTACTGATAAATACCAGTTTCTGCAACGTCTACTCTCTCCGGGCCCGAAGTATATCCGCTTGGACTCCAACTGGGCGTAATCCATGTCGTGTTACCTGATTTTCGGTATTGAAACTCGAATTCATCAGGTGATACGAAATGTGCAGGCGGCGTAGAGCAAGGCAAAAGCCATCCGCTAGCACTAAAAGTTTTACTTCCGTAGACATTTGGATTCACGAAAATCGGGCTAAGTGTAGTACATTCTCCTGTTGCATCCAAGTCGTAATTCTCATATGCTTCAACCCAATAAAGATTGCCGGAACAAGTTGCTTGAAATGTAGCACTGATTGCCATGTGATCGCTTAAAGCAAAACTTAGGCTCGTACCAGGATCCGAGAATGTGATAGTTGTTTCATAGTTGTAGTCGGATCCAGAGGCTCCGATATAAGTTGGCGATAACGCGGAATACGCGCCGTAGCTACTTGGACCAGACAACGTCATATCAAAGCTGATACCTGAAGTAGGACTGAAAGTTGCAGTGCTTGTCTTTTTGCGAATGGAAAAATAAACCTTGGCTGCATACGTATAACCACTGCCACTACAGGATGAACCTGCATAATCAATAGCTATACTTGTAACTTTGAGATCGATAACTTCAATGCTGCAAGGAGCATTCAATCCGATGTCTTCAATTATATCGCCTCCTTTCGACCTCCTTAATCTTAATCCTGATTCGATACTTTTGGGCGTGAATGTCATCCTTACTTTTCCATCCTGTAATTGCTTTTCGTTGAGCTGTTTGATCTTGTTTAATGTCTCCTGTTCCGAGTCGTTGGGAATAGACTTTTCGTTGTTTTCTTTTTTACAACTGTTAAATGTTAGTGCGAGCAAAAGAATAGCAAGCACTCGTAATACGAGTCGTTTTGTTTTTTTCATAAAATTAGATTTTGTTGAATATAACGATCTAATATACCCGAAACAATAAAACTTATAAACCGAAAATTTACGGTGGAAAAAAATTAACTGCCAATGTCACCAATTCTAAGAAAAGTTTTTCGCCTTTAAAAGGAAACATGTACCGGAGCTTATAAGTTACGGAAGGATTCTTTTAAGTTTTTGAATCAGTTTGTCACCGTAAATTGCTTTAGCGATAATTCGGCCTTCAGGATTTAATAGGAAATTAAAGGGAATACTATCAAATTTATAGGTGTTTACTGCCTTACCATACCATACTTCCGGATCATTCATTTGCGGCCAGGTGTAATGATCTAAAGCAATTGATTTTTTCCAGTATTCAAGATCTGGATCTAAAGAAATACTAATGATGGTGAAATTCTTGTGTTTAAATTGATTAAATACCTGCACTTTCTCTGAACTAAGTTTGCGACAATTATAATTCCAGGCCGCCCAAAAATCTAATAACACATACTTACCTCGAAAACTGGAGACTTTAAGCATCCTCGCTGAAGAATCAGGGAGTTCCAAATCCGGACCCATATCATTTATTTGAAATTCTTCCTCAAATATTGAAGCATAATCATCCATTTCCTTTTTTAATTTTGCAATTCCAGGATGAGTATTGAATCTGTTATAAAGTCTATTTACAAAACTCTTCATCCCTGAATAATCATTTCCAAAATCAATTCCAGTAAAAAAATAAAGCGCTGCGGCAGGACTTGACACTGTGTCTAAATAAGAGCGGTATTGAGCTTGTTGATTGCTTGTCGCCTTACTATTCACTAAGCCTGGCACTTGATTTCCTGAGAATTTTTGACGATCTGATTCTGTATTCATGCGATTAGCAAAATCCAGCAATGATTGACTTGCAGGTGAGCCCAGAATTTTGAAATTCTCCCAATTGAAAAAATCAACGTTAATTGTTAAATCTGAAACATCATTTATGAAAACTATTTTGACTGGAGAGTTTGCAAATCGGAGTAGATATAGATTCTGAAAACTATCTTTTATCTGGAAGTTGTGAGTTTCGATGCGATCTTTTATCAAGGCGGAGTCGATTCTTTGTGGCTTTTCTCCCGAGATGGGAATGGTTTCAATATAAACCTTCTGATTATACGAATTCTCGAAATTAACTTTAACCAAGGTATTTGTATTGGCACTATCAGTAGCAGTAATTTTGTCCTTACACCCGAGAAAAAGCAAGCAACCCAGTACGCCTAGAATCGATAATTTCATTTCGTAAAACTATAAATCTTCATAATTTAATTGACAACAAAAATGCAAAAGGGCTATTCAGTTGAATAGCCCTTTTAGTTATAGTCGGAGTTTACTAAAGTCTAACCCACTTTTCATAAATCTGACGTGTCCAGGAGTTCTGACCACTACCTCCTGCGCTTACATAACCATAATGCAGCCAAAACGTTTTAGTTGCTGGGTCATATGAGTTATTATAAGTAGAATGCACCCAGGGAGCTGTACCTGGAGCGGGGGGAATTGGGAAAGGTTGCGCTCCTGGGTTATCTGCGGTCATTAACCCAGAATTTGCCCCCGTAGGGGTCGCACCAATGCCTTCCCAGTTAGAAAGCGCAGTACCATTAACATCAATTCTGAAATACCAGCCACCTAAATCACCTAATTGTCCCTCTACTCGCTTGTCATTAACAGTCGCGAAGTATTTGGCCATGTTAATTCCACGTGGTCCCGATGGGTGATGGAAATAACCTGTTACCTGATAGTCATCCTCATAAATATTCTTGATAAGAATTGGAGTGAGGATGGTCTGATAGTTTGTTGCAACAGGTTCGCCAGATGCATCAGTGATAGTGAATGCAAGCATGTTGAACTTTGTAAGATCAACCTTGTCAGGAAATACTTTCACCGGAATATATGCTTCTTGCGTGCCGGCAGGAATAGTCACTTTCAATGAAGGAATTGAGTATGCAGTTGCATTCAACTTAACCCAGTTGCTTCCGAAAGTTGTGTTATAAGCTGCGATTGCTGCATCATCTTCTTTGAATGTTACATCAACGCTTTTGCTTAACGGTTTGCTCCATGATACGCGGGCATATACTCTCAATTCATAAGGAACCGTAGTAAAGTCCAGCGCCAGGGGCGTGATAGAGGTTGTACGGGGGTAATTCCCGTTTGGAACAAGCACAATTGGCTTGATCGCGTTGTCAGTTAAGTCGGTTACAGGAGTATCCTTCAAGCACGAGGTAAACAGCACAGACGACATTCCTGCGACTACTGCTATGTTTATGAGTTTTCTCATTTGTATATTCTTTAATTAATTATTTACGATAATTAAATTATGGCATCCACCATATTTTAGTGAACTGATCACCTGCCTTACGCCCAACTTGAGGAACGTTTGCTTCGTTCAGGTTAAGTTCCCTTTGTGGATAAAGCAGACGCATCGGAATGACCGCTGATGTTCTACCTGGGTTCTGTGAAAGATCCAAATAAGGATATGCACCCGCTCCTGTTTTACCAGCTGCATAAACAGCAGGATCAGGATCAGTTTGCGGTGCACCAGCAGTGTAACGACGGAAGTCGGTCCATGTTTCTACGTTTGCAATTCCATTCAATGCAAGATATTTCTGGAATATCAGTGTACGTGATTTATTAGTCGCATCATCCCAGCTTACATCTGGGTTATTTGCTGCATCCTGATCACCATACCATGTATTGAATGCTGCGGTTGCTGCTGCTGCGCTTCCACCTGTATTCAGCCAAAGGAATGATTCTTTAACTGCATTCATGTATGCAGTCTTTGCATCACCAGGAAGGAGACCGCGGTTGATTGCTTCTGCCTGAAGGAAGAGGCTTTCAACTGAAGTCAAAATCCAAAGTTTTGCGTTATAGCCTTTGATCAAACCAGCAGAAGAGGCAGAAACTGTACCTGCTGCACTTATACCACCAACCTGAGAAACATAGTTAGCAGTTTGGAAAGGATAGGTGCTATTATTAATAGGAAGACCATATTGGTTACCACGGTAAGTTGTTGGAGCTGGTTGAGTGAATGGCTCAGGAGATCCGGCAGGAACTGGGTTTACCGTTGTCTTATAGAAATTACCCAATCTTGGATCCTGGTTGAGTTTATAGTAGTTCAATGCAACTACATTACCTCTCCAGAAATCCGTGGCAGGAGTACCAGTTTGAGTAAAGCCAAATGTTGCATAATATGCGTTTGGCTTGTCTTGCTGATAACCTGGGTTAACAGCTGCATCTTGTCCTGAACCGAGGAAACCAGAACCTTCTGCAGTGATCTTTGCAAGTTCAGCAGTGATATATGCAGCGCGATCTGCACGATTTACCTGGTGCATGAGTAAGCGAAGCTTCAATGTGTTGGCAAATTTCAACCACAATGTTTTATCGCCATGGAACATTACGTCTGCATTAGACAGGTTTGTGTTCTCACTTTCAACTGCATTTTTGATAAGTAAAAGGCCAGAATCGATTTGCTTCATTGCGCCTTCATATACTGCTAAACCAGCATCATACTTTGGTCTGATGACTGCAAGGCTCTTGAGCGCTTCAGAGTAAGGAACGTCATTATAAACGTCTACCGCTTCAGCAAAATCAAGTCCTTTCATTACCTTGGCAATACCCTGGTAGAAAGTTTGTTTTGATGCTGCTGCTTTGTCATCCATGAACTGGAAGTCGTAAGCGTTGTTCATAATGTTTCCGAAAATACCGGCACCGAAGTTTGTGGTTAATTGATAACCCTGCTCTTCAGTAGAAGGTGCGTAGTTAGCTCCTGGAGCGGTATAACCCATCCAGTTTCCAACAAATCCGTAACCTGTAGTCACGCGGTTGGCTACCGTCAACAGAGCCGCTGGTGCAACCAGGTCAGGAGAGATATTGCTCTCCACCGCATTGTTGGGGTCCTTATTGATATCGAACCACTCCTTCTTACATCCACCTGCAACAGTGGCGAAGAGAACCGATCCGAATAATACTTTTATAGTTATTTGTTTCATATTCTAACTCTTTAAGTTGATTTTAGTTTAGAATGTCAGGTTCACATTGAATCCCATCAAACGTGTTGGTGGTGTTTGGCTGATTGTTGTTGTACCAATAGCGTTTCCTGTTGTGTTAGCAAATTCAGGATCTGTCCACTGGTTTGTGCTTGGACGGAGGGTCAACAAGTTTCTTCCAATCAAGGCAACACTAGCTCTTTTGATAACTTTTCCATCACCCAACCATTTTGAAGGAATATCATAGCTCAATACTACTTCACGAAGTTTCCAGAATGCAGCGCTTGTATAGTAGTTTGTATTTACGTTACGGAAGCGGGCTGCTTGGAGGAAGTCGTAGTGTGCATTGGTAACTACGATGTTTGTGTTTGGAACGTATTTAGATCCATCCCAATAAACTGAATTCGGGAATACGAAACGCTGACGTGCATTTGTAGCAGAAAGCGCGTCGATACCAGTGAATCCGAGTGAGAAACCTACAGAGTTGTAGATATAGTTTCCACCGCGATATTCAGCAACTGCTCTCAGGGTGAAACCATTCCAGCTAACATCTGTATTCAAACCAACTATATATTTAGGATTTGTTCTTCCGAAGATCTTTAAACCTGGGTCCTGATTAGGATAACCACTAGCTGGGTCGATGATCACGCGTCCGAGTGAATCTCTTAACCAGTCAGTCAACTTATGTGTGTAAGCAGGATATCCTTTGATAACATAAGATGTGTTACCAATATTCAATTCTCTCAGGTCACCATAAACTTCGCTAACCTTACTATCATTGATGCTCAGGTTACCGCTGATATTCCATGTGAATTTACCAGCCTTAAGTAATGGAGTTAATTTAAGGTCGAATTCGAATCCTTTGTTTACAAATTGTGCAGCATTCAACAACGCGTTAGTGAATCCTGTAGCTTGAGAGATCTGTACAGAGATTACCTGGTCGTTATTGTTTTGATAATAATAAGCCGCATCTACTGAGATCCTGTTATTCAAGAATCCTAATTCAGCACCAACTTCGTATGATTCAACAATCTCTGGACGGATGAATGGGTTGTTGATCACGTCTCCTGCAGTATAACCAGGTAAAGAACCGTAAGGGAATGAACCAGAAACTGCGAAGTTAGATTCGAGTTGGTATACACCTACGTTCACGTTACCAGCTTTGTTCCATGCAGCTTTCAACTTAGCGTAGCTAAGCACTTTGTTATTTCCAAGTGAAGAGATCGCATCAGTCAAAACAACCGAAGCATTCACACCAGGATAGAAGTAAGAATTCGCATCAACCGGAAGACGGCTGTCCCAGTCGTTACGGCCTGTGAACTCAATAAATGCCCAATTCTTATAGCTAAATCCAACGCTACCGAATGCAGATACGAGACGGCTGCGTGAATTACTTTCACCTGCACCAGGCTCACCTGTACGGTTGCTTACGTTGAACAGTGTCGGGATAACGAGGTTGTTACCAGAAACTCCAATGCTCTTAGCAAATGTTTGGCGAACAAGGTTACCAGCAAGAACTTTCACTTCGAAATCTCCAAATGATTTTTCTGCTGTTGCGATCAATTCATTGTTTACACGATTTCCGAAACCACTATTATCGCTAACTGTAGCAGGAACGTTACCAGTAGCACTGATTGAGCGACCGTTATGCAAAGCATAATCGGAATAGAAGATTGCTTGCTTCGTATTCTTATTTGTTGCGTTAGTAACAGTCATACCAAGACGATCTGTGATGTTGATCCAGGAAACTGGTTTGAAGCTTACTTCAAGGTTTCCGAACAGATCATCGCTGCGACCTTCACCTCTATATTGTCTCAAATCCTCGTAAGGGTTTGGATAATAGTCGTTGAAATAATGGTTGTGGTTTGCCCAGTTGTCATTCTTGAAATCTTTATACTTCGTCAATGGAGCATTGTGCGGAGTATTGATTACATACCAGTATGTGGGGCCAGGCGAAGTTGTGATATCATAAGTACTGAGCGTATAGTTAATGTTCGCGCCGATACTTACTTTTCCATATTGACGACGAGCGTTGATACGGAATGAAGTTCTTCTTGCCTGATCATCCGGAACAATACCCTTTGTAACTACATCCTGCAATGACAGATAAAAGCTTCCTCTATCATCACCGGAAGAAATTGAGATGTCATTTTGAAGAGAAAGACCTGTATTAAAGAAGTTTCTCTTCTCGCCTTCGTTGTATTTGTAAGGAACGATATTCAGATTTCCATTCTCATCCGGGCGTCCGATTGCTGTATCCTTTCCATCGAATCTTGCACCCCAGCTTTGGTTCTCGATCGGATCGTAGATACCATCACCGAATGCGTCGTAAGCTGAACCGCTACCAAACAATGTTTGTAAGTCTGGCATGATTGCGAGCTTCTCAAACAGTGTTGTGTTACTAACACTGATGTTTGGTTTAGTTCTGCTTCCACCTTTCTTAGTTGTAACAACGATTACACCGTTCACACCATCAGGTCCGTAAAGCGCAGAAGCGTTAGCACCTTTCAGGATGTTTACGCTTTCAACGTCGTTAGGGTTAAGAGAGTTGATAAAGTTCAGGTTCATTGGAGTACCATCCACAACAAGCAATGGCTGGTTATTACCAGTCAAAGAACGAATACCGCGAAGGATGATCCTGGTATCAGCGAATACACCGTTATTAGCCGTTGTAACGTTCAAACCAGAAACTTTACCAACGAGACCGTTTTGGATATTAGTAACTTTTGCCTGAGTAAGTTCAGCTCCCTTTACTCTGGCAACAGAATAACCCAGCTCCTTTGGTTGCTTCTGCACACCCAAAGCTGTTACAACTACTTCCTGAAGGTTACCTGCTTTTTCGAGAGCAACATTGTAGGTGTTGCTGCTGCCAACGGCTACTTCTCTTTCTTTGCTTCCAACCGCAGAGATCACTAATACATCTCCAGTCTGAGCTTCAATTCTGAAATTACCATTGGCGTCTGTAGTAGTACCCTTAGTGGTACCCTTGATCTGAACAGACGCAAAAGAAATGGGATCTCCATTTGCGTCCTTCACTTGCCCGGTGATCGCCCGGGGCTGTGCAAATGCAAATACTGTGGCCAGTACCAGCACTGCAAGCAGTGATAGAGTTTTTCTCATGTGACTGTTAATTTTTAATTTTTGGAGGCGTAAATATATGAATATTTCAATTCCGTAAAATCTTTGTTAAAATAGGGTCGAAGGCAGAATAAGGTTGAATGTAGACAACAAATAATACTATAGTGCTGCAAAAAAAGGGTATTTTTTTACCATCCCAGCGCAAGTTGAAATTTTAATTCCGGAATATTTTTACCGCTTGTCCCCGACATTGTTCCATTTGTAACAAAACTGTGGGTTGCAATCGTTTGTGCAGCTTTAATCCAGAGGTCGATATTAATTTTATTTCTCAATTGACATAAATGTTTAATGTCAAATATTGCATTTATATATAAGCGGTAACCCCTACCTGAAAACGAAGGAATAGAGTTGGTGAATGCTACATCATTCTCATAAGCATAGATTCGACTGTCATAACTATCCGATTCAAAGTATTGAATACGAATATTACCTGAATATGTCTTCATCAAGGGCTTATATATTAAATCCGTGAACCAGAGAAAGCCAACTTGATTCCCGTCATTTTCTTTTTGAATGCTCAAAATATTTACCCGGGTGCGCAGTAAGACCGATTCATTCAATTTATGATTCAGCTGAAATCGCCAATCTTTTTTGATTGGATTGATCAATTTATAGACTGGGTCTAGTATGCCGCTTTCATTAATCGGTTTTGATTCTGCCTTAAATCGCAGATAGATCTCCGTTTGTTTGGATGGTTTGTATCCAAGCATCACGAGATAATCATGTCCTTCACTCATTGCATTTACTCTATACCTCAACCAGGGAAATCGATACAGATCGCAATAAGCATCAATTGCCCATCCGGGAAATGGTCGAATGGATATGCCTGTGTAAAAACCATTTTCATTTACCGGCTGAGTATTTTCCGTAAATGCGTTTGCAAAAAAACTTTGATAAGCAGGACTAATTCTTCGAAATAACAAAGCCAGATCTATTCTTCTGTCTAAGCTTATTAAAGCTCCATTGAATATTGCCGTCTTTTTAGATTGATCATCCATTGCGAACTCACCAAACAAATGAATATTCCTGGTAGTATAGTCGTAATCGAACGAAAGGTTTGATAAATTCTTCCCTGAAAAACTGAATAAGTTATAAGGTTCAGGATCTTTTCTGATTGGTCGGTTCAATTCATAGTGTATTGCATTAATTCCAATTCTCCATTTGCTCTTTGCATACCGAATTGCGGTGCCGAATACGATCATTTGAATTTTACTGCGGTCTTCGATTTCATTTTTTGTTCGATGATAACCCGAACTGGAAATTGAACTCACATAGCTTTCAAATTCCTTCAAACTATCCTCTCTAAGATTTGCACTGAGGTTTCGCATCGACGCAAATCCAAGTACTTCCCAATTGCGTTTTCTGATATCAATTGCTGCACCCCGATAAAAGGCATACTCACCAGCAGAATTATATGGTCTTAACATGTCTCCTTCTCTCTTTATGGCCAATACCAATGATGATTTTTTAAATGACATCGACTGCCATTGAATTAATCCCTGACCGAGATTGATTGTGTAATCTCCGATCGCAAATGCCTTAATAGGTCCATTGCTTCGTTTGAATAGATGAAAGGAATAGAAATCAAACCCCATTTTGTGCAATCCTTTGAAGAAATCTTCACCGGCATCTTTCTCAGCTGAAAATCCAAACTGAAGTGCCCGCTTGAATTGATACCTGTATCGAATCCATAATTTTATTGGGCTGCCAGAATAAGAACCTGAAACACTATCGGGCAATAGGTATTCAGGTGGTTTTACTAATGGAAATGCAATGCGCAGTAAAAGTTGATGTTCTCCCTCCTTCAATTGCTTTCCGAAGCTTGAAATGATTTTAATATCTTCTTTTATCGTTACGAATGGCAAGATTTTTCTGATCAATTCAATATCCCATCCGGGAATTGCCTGCATTTCATAAATACTGATGAATTTATCAAACTGATTTCGGTAAAGAATGAAATTGGTTAACTGCAATTCACTAAACACACTCATTGATCGCAACTCTTCGATTGAACATTTATTAAGATTGATGGGATGCTTCTTAAAATACTCAAGTTGCTGAAGAATGTAATCGTCATCCTGCTCGCCTTCATCTCTTTCGGCTTGTTGTTCTAATTGCGATTCCTGCACTTCCTGGGTAAAAGCATTTTCCCATGCGAACAACATCAATAGCACAAACATCTTTTTCATTCTTCATCCGCATTTAAAAAAATTAAAGAAATGGCGGGACTAAATCCTAATTGCTGGTGATAACTGCAATAGGTTTCTATCCTGAGTTTTTTAATTTGATATCCTACTGACCAATATGGTGAAGTGATTGGAGTCTGAATTCCTGCCTGGAAAAAGAATTTCTTGTTGAATGCATAGCAAAGGCCTGCATTGAAACCTGCTCTTTGTTCTTCCTCTTTAATCAATTCAATTGCGACAGAAACATTATCGGAAGTTTTGTATCCTAACCCGAATCGAATTGCAGCTGGTAATTTTTCGGATTTATCTAAGCCAAATTTTCCACCGACAGGATTTTTAAGAAGTATTGATGTATGAATCTTTTCAGAAATCTGCCATAACGATCCCAAAGCAAACTCGATCGTACTCGCTTTACCGTAACCGTTAAGTTTTATTGAAGTATAATTGAAACTAACGCCGAGATCAACTTTTCCAAGATCCTTTCCATAAATCAACCCGATGGAGCCTAGATTATATTCTTTAGAGCCGGAGTTATCAATCGTTAACCCAATTCCACCAAATGATAAAGGCAATCCGATTACCGCCATTGAATGATTCAATCCTTCAAGAAGGAATCTCTTTTCAGTAGAGGCAGCGACGCTAATACCCTTAAGTCGACTAGCAGTTGCAGGTTGCGCCAAAAGAAGTATCGCATTTCCATTTTCTGGAACTATACTTCGTATTTGAATTGCCGGATCCTGTCCAATGCAGAATTGCGTTGAAATGCTCAACAGCAGCAAAATCTTTCTCACAAAAAACCAACATTTAAAAAGCTTGAATCAATGTACAACCCGACTTGGGAGGGATAGAGTGTAGTGATACCTTTGCAGCATGCAAATATTGGACGGACAAATAGTATCGCAAGCTACAAAAGATGAACTGAAAATAAAAGTCGCACAGCTGAAAGCCGAGGGTAAAAAAGTTCCTCACCTTGCTGCAATCCTGGTTGGGAACAATGGCGCCAGTGAAACTTATGTAAATTCTAAAGTAAAAACCTGCGAAGAGATTGGTTATAAATCAACGCTCTTGCGACTGGAAGAAGATACCAGTGAATACAGGTTGTTATCAATGATCGAAGATTTGAACTCAGATCCCGATGTGGATGGAATTCTCGTTCAGCTTCCGCTTCCAAAACATATTTCGGATGAAAAAGTGATCAATACCATCGATCCGGAAAAAGATGTGGACGGATTTCATCCGGTAAATATTGGAAAGATGGTGCAAGGACTTTCAACAATGGTCCCTGCAACACCGCATGGAATCATGCTTATGCTCGATCATTACAAAATCGAAACAAAGGGAAAGCATGCAGTGATTCTTGGTCGAAGTAATATTGTCGGAAGACCGATGAGCATTTTGTTAAGTGCCAACACTAATCCCGGCAATTGCACGGTTACTGTTTGTCATTCGCAAACAAAGAACTTAAAGGAATTTTGTCGCGAAGCAGATATCATTGTTGCCGCATTGGGCCGCGCTGAATTTGTAACAGCGGACATGGTGAAAGAAGGAGCGGTTGTAATAGATGTTGGAATTACCCGCGTGCCTGATGTAACGAAGAAAAAGGGTTATTCAATTAAAGGAGATGTGAAGTTTGATGAAGTAGCACCAAAATGTTCTTATATAACTCCGGTTCCCGGCGGCGTTGGGCCAATGACAATAGCTGCATTGATGAAGAATACGTATAAGGCATGCATTGCGAAGAACTAATGGCACAAGCGCTTCCGACTTGATCTCTAAGTATGAAAGTTGCTGAATTTAACCGTCGGAAAGGCTTGCGCCAGGGTAATAAATAAAAATTAATAATCAATAATTGGTAAAGGAGGATATAGATAGTAAAACACTACTTCCCGTAATGGAAGCATTCTACACCTTACAAGGTGAAGGATTCCATCAGGGCAAGGCCGCATATTTTATTCGGTTAGGCGGATGCGATGTTGGTTGTACATGGTGTGATGTGAAAGAAAGTTGGGATGCATCGAAACATCCACTCTTATCAATAGATCAAATTATAGATCAGGCAACAAAGTATCCGGGAAGATTGGCGGTGATTACAGGAGGCGAACCGCTGATGCATCAATTGGATGAGTTAACCGCTGCGTTAAAGAATGCGGGATTTCAAACAAACATCGAAACATCGGGTGCACATCCATTGAGTGGTAATTGGGATTGGATCTGTTTATCTCCAAAGAAATTCAAATTTCCACTTCCTGAAATTCCGCCAAAAGCGAATGAGTTAAAAGTGATCATCTACAATAAATCTGATTTCTCCTGGGCTGAAAAATATCGCGAACTGGTTTCCGACGCCTGCAAACTCTACCTCCAACCCGAATGGAGCAAAGCGGATGAAATGAATCCGCTGATAGTGGAGTATATTAAGCAACACCCGGAATGGGAATTGTCATTGCAGATTCATAAGTATATTGGGGTTCCATAAACCCCCTGTCCCCCTGAAGGGGGAACTTAGATCGATATTCAAGATTATTTGCAACTTCATCTAAATATTGAGAAACGAACAAGGAATGTCGAATATTGAAGTTCATAATTCAATCCTCCTTGTTCCTTGTTCGATATTCAATCACTTAAGTTCTCAATCATTAGTTAAGCTGATAGACCTAAATTCCCCCTTCAGGGGGACAGGGGGTTTACCAACTCTTTAACGATTCTCAGGCTGCTGTTTCCACTCAAAATTCGTCAGTCGCCAAAATCCCTATAATTCACTAAGTTTGAAACGATGAAAGCCCTTTGTAACCTGATATGTCTGGTGTTCCTGGTATCAGGAGTCCAAGCCCAGTACAACCCCGATAAAGTAAACAAGAAAGCGCAAGCGCTTTATGAACCGGCCCTTAACCATGCGCGGGAAGGAGACTTCCGGGAGGGTATCCGCATATTAAATGATGCGGTACGTATCGATCCCAAATTTCTTGATGCTTATTTATCGATCGCGGGAATGTATGGCGAAATGAAAAGCTATGACTCCGCCATCATGAATTATGAGAAAGCCAAAGCAATCGACTCAAATTATTTCCGCGATTATAATCTTCCTTATTCCATAAATCTTGCAGGTAAAGGCGAGTTTCAAAGAGCAATTGGAGCAATAAATGATTTTCTCACTGTGCCCGGACTTAACGAAAAAAGCATTAAGGCGGCTGAATACAGGCGAAAGAGTTATGAATTCGCAGTGGATTTCGCTAAGAAAAATACATCGGCGTATAAATTTGAACCCCGAAACCTGGGAGATAGTATCAATTCAAGTGTTTCGGAATACTATCCTACCATAACTATTGATGGAAAAGAATTGGTTTATACAAGACGAGTCAGGGGTTTCAATGAAGATTTTTTTGGCGCAACGCTAAAGCCCGATCATACCTGGTCAACAGCAAAGGGATTATTGGGTAATATTAATACGCAATCAAACGAGGGAGCGCAAAACATTTCACAGGATGGGCAATGGCTGATCTTCACCGGATGTAATTTCCAGGATAGTCATGGAAGTTGTGATCTCTATATTTCGTATCTCACACCAGATGGTTGGAGTACACCAGAAAATTTAGGGTTCACAGTTAATACTGAATTCTGGGAATCTGCACCATCGCTTTCACCCGATAAACGCGATCTCTATTTCGCAAGTAAACGTCCGGATGGATATGGCGGAACGGATATTTATGTTGTCCGTCGTTTACCAAACGGACATTGGACGGAACCAACGAATCTGGGCCCGGAAATCAATACCGCAGGTGATGAAAGTTGTCCATTTATTCACGCAGATAATCAAACATTATATTTCACTTCGAATGGACATCTCGGTTATGGAGGAGATGATCTTTTTCTTACAAGAAAAGGTCCAAAGGGCGTATGGACAAAGCCAGTTAATCTCGGTTATCCAATCAATACGATAGAAAATGAAGGAAGTCTGATCGTTGCGGCAGATGGAAAAACTGCATACTATGCAAGCGATCGCAGCGATAGTCGCGGCGGTCTCGATTTATATACGTTTGAATTAAGAGATGATATTCGTCCTGCAAGAACACTTTGGATCAAGGGAAAAGTATTTGATAAGAAAACATTGAAAGGATTGCCTTCTGCAGTTGAGCTTACTGATCTCGCGTCGAAGGAAGTAATGAGCAGAGTGCAAACAGATGAGACGGGTAATTACTTAATTACGCTTCCCATTGGAAAAGATTACGCATTCAACGTGAACCGCAGGGGATATTTGTTCTATTCAGAAAACTTTCCATTAGCACAACGCGCACCAGATTCTACTTATAATATTGACATACCTCTTCAACCAATCGAGGCAAATGCAACGATCGTTTTGAAGAACATATTCTTCGACAGCAAGAAATACGAAATCAAACCAGAATCCACAACGGAATTAGACAAAGTCTTCTTGTTATTACGCGATAATCCCACATTAAAGATTCAAATCAGCGGACATACCGATAATGTTGGTAAGGCAGAAGATAATCAACTCCTCTCCTACAACCGCGCAGAGGCAGTTGTGAAATACCTGACTCTAAAGGGTGTTGATCCGAAACGATTAACTTTTCAAGGATATGGCGCCACCCAACCAGTGGCAGATAACACTACAGACGAAGGCAAAGCCAAAAACCGCCGCACTGAATTAAAGGTTGTTAGCCAATAATCAACGGTTTTCAGCCCCGAAGGGGCTCAAGCTTGGTAGCCCGCATGCAATAAATGGATTCCGGCCCCGAAGGGGTCGCACCTTGGTAGGCGGTCGAGCCTCGCCGCATATCAATCTATTGGTGATTGAAACGTATATCGAACATCAAATTCCACATCTGCCTCAGATAGCATTCGATGATATTCATCTTGTAATGATTCAACCTTATGATGTTCTTTTTGATTCATGACATATTTCACGATGCGATCTACCTGTGATCTTTCATAGCTAAATGCACCATATCCATCTTGCCATTGAAATTTTCCCTTTGTAAATCTTTGCTCATTGATCCACGAAGAAGATTGTCCTTTAACTATTTCCATCAATTTAGAAATAGATTGAACGGGTCTTAATCCAAAGAACAAATGAATATGATCTTTAACATTATTAATCGCAAGCATTTTGTGCCCGTAGTTTTGAACAATTCCGGTGATATACTTCTGAAGACGGTCCTCCCATGATTCATCGAGCAACGCCATGTGATATTTAACAGCGAATACTGTTTGAATGTGAATTTGTGAATATGTTCCTGCCATAAAAATTGTTTATTGCAAGAAATCAATTCACCAAAACATTTCCATGTTGTTTTCACCACAAATCGAACGTTTTTTCATCAGAATTTTTCGTTTAAAAACATTTTTTTCCGGTGAAAAAACGGGGAAATATGATTAAAACACCAACACGAAAACGTAAATGGTTTTGTTCGTCCAACGTTCGACCCCTTCGGGGCCGCTGGTGGGGGGATGCATCCGGGTGCTACCAAGCTTAGGCCCCTTCGGGGCCGTTCACGCAATTCATCAGTGAAAATTTCAATACGGGCATGAAAACGTAATTCGTAATCAATGTTGGCCCCCCAAGAAGCCGATGACACAATTCATCAGCGATAATTTCAATATTGGCATGGGAACATATTGTGTAATCAACGTCGGCCCCGAAGGGGCCCAAGCTTGGTAGCAATCCGCATCAAAATCGTTTACGGCCCCGAAGGGGTCGAACATTGTTGCATATGAGTCGAAATACAGTTGTGGACGGAACATGCGGAATTCATAATTTCGTTCCGCACGCAAGCATTTAAATTTTTCCGATGTCTCCCGATCTCCTTTACCAGCTTGCGTTGATTAATGTTCCTAATATTGGTTCGGTGCATGCGCGCATACTTGCGGAGAAATTTGGTTCTGCTGAGGCAATATTTCGTACGCCAAAGGGACAGCTCGAAAAAATTGAAGGCATTGGCTCCATTCGCGCAAAAAGAATAAAAGATTTTAAGGGATTTGATGTTTGCGAGAAAGAAATAACGTTCATCAAAAGATTCGGAATCGAAACTTTTTTTCTTACTGATAAAGAATATCCGCAACGGTTACTGCATTGTTATGATCCGCCGACATTGTTATTTTTTAAAGGAACTGCAAATCTCAATGCACCGAAGATCATTGGCATCATTGGCACGAGAAACAATACCGATTACGGCAAACAACAAACTGAAAAACTCATCCGCGACCTTTCAACCCAAAATATTCTCATCATTAGCGGACTCGCTTTCGGCATCGATGCTATTGCACATAAGGCTTCAATCAAAAATGGATTGCCAACAGTAGGTGTATTGGCTCATGGACTCGATCAGGTCTATCCACCGGAACATACCGCCCTTGCAAAAGATATGATCCGCAAAGGAGGTGGAGTATTGACAGAATTTCCAAGTTGTACAAAACCCGACAAACATAATTTCCCGACGCGCAATCGTATCGTAGCTGGTTTATGTGATGCTATCATTGTAATCGAAACGGGCGTTAAAGGTGGAAGTATGATAACAGCGGAATTAGCGAATGGATATAATAAAGATGTACTTGCATTTCCTGGAAGAGTTAGTGATGCAAAAAGCATTGGTTGTAATCATTTAATACAAAACAATAAAGCCATACTATTAAACGATGCAGAACAATTATTAGAAATAATGGGTTGGAAAGAAACAACGATTAAGCCTGTAGCGAAACAAAAAGAATTATTCATTCAACTAAATCCTGATGAAAAGATCGTTGTGGATTTATTGCAAGAAAAAATATCATTGCATATCGATGAGATAAAAAGATTTTCGGGATTAAGTAATAGCAATGTCGCATCTACTATTTTAAATTTAGAGCTTCAAAACATTATCGTTAGTCTTCCTGGAAAGATTTACCGACTCGCCAATTAATCTCTGTGTTCTCCGTGTCTCCTCTG
>AR_comb_assmDRAFT_10009753_pt1 | contig 18214 bp, 17 predicted proteins | sample ArasoioldDNA_FD_10543 | JGI IMG/M metagenome (IMG submission 10543) | reverse complement strand
GTCGCGATGGTGCCATGGGCACGATGATGCAGCTCAGTGCCGATCAGTTCGATCAAGCCCCAGCCCGTAACCAATGAGCCGGGATCGATGCCGAGAATAATTTCGCGATGGAACGGTTTGGCGCTGCTCTTGGGCATGGGCGCCACGGCTTTAGCTTGCCTTGTCCATCAATTCGGTAGGAATGTTGAAGTTCGCGGCGACGCTCTGCACATCGTCATGATCTTCGAGCTCTTCGCTCAGTTTTAAAACCTGCTCGACATTTTTGGCATCCACGTCAACCGTATTTTTCGGCAGCAAGGTTAATTGCGCGCTGGCCACCGCGATCTTCTCATGGTCCAGCCGCTCCTTGACCTTTTCACAATCTTCCGGCGACGTCACCACTTCAAAAATATCCCCCTCGTCCCGGACGTCTTCGGCACCGGCATCGAGGACCACGTCCATCAGACGATCTTCCTCCACTTGTGCCTTTTCGACGGTGATCAGACCCTTCTTGTCGAACATCCACGAAACCGACCCGCTCTCGCCCAGATTACCGCCGTGTTTGCTGAACAGCCGGCGGATTTCGGAAACCGTCCGGTTCTTGTTGTCGGTTAACACTTGCGCAATGATGGCAATACCGCCGGGACCGTAGCCTTCGTACTGAATCTCTTCATAAGTGACGCCTTCGAGCTCGCCGGTACCCTTTTTAATAGCGCGATCGATATTGTCGTTCGGCATGCTCTGCGCACGCGCGGTGAGAACCGCCGTCCGCAGACGTGGATTGGAGTTCAGATCGCCGCCGCCGATCCGGGCCGCCACAGTAATTTCTTTGATGAACTTCGTGAAGAGCTTGCCCTTTTTCGCGTCCTTGGCAGCCTTCTTGTGCTTGATCGTGCTCCACTTCGAATGACCGGACATACCAGACCTTCCCTTAAATCAGCGCTACCGTAACATAAACGCTTTGTACGGTAAACCGGTTGCAGCGCTCAAACTGCACTGAATGAGGTGACGACAACTCGGCAATTTTACTTTTTTCTCAGCTTGCTTTCCGCTATACTCCGCGCCATGCTTCGCGCCGTCAGGCTCGGCTCAAATTCAATTAGCGGTTGGCCCACCTTCCGTTGGTTTTACTTTGCGTTTTTTCTGCCATTTTTTTTCGCTATTGGCTGTTCGGTACCACCGTCGAAAGTTCGCTTACCTTCATCCGACACTCGTCCGAGCCAAGTCGGAATCGCCTCCTGGTATGGTCCGGGTTTTCACGGTAAGGCCACCGCGAGCGGAATCGTTTACGATCAAAACGAATTCACTGCGGCACACCAGACTCTGCCGCTCGGCACCCGGGTTTTGGTCACCAACATGGAAAACGGCAGCACCACGGAAGTGACTATCAATGACCGCGGTCCTTTTGCTAAGGACCGTATTATCGACCTCTCCCGCGCGGCGGCTGAGACCATTGGCATGATTGGACCGGGAACCGCGCTTGTCCGAATAGACGTGGTCGATAATCCAGCGCGCATTCGATCGATTCGCAACTCCCTTGATTACACCTTGCAGCTTGGCTCCTTCTCACAATTCGAGAATGCCCGACAGCTGCGCGACCGCTTGGCCGATTCTTTCGGAGAGATAACCATCAGCCCGGTGAACAACAAGGATACCACGTATTATCGTGTGTATCTCGGAAGTTTCTCCAGCCGCGCGGACGCCGAGCAACGCGCCAGGCAAATCAGCCAAGCGGGTTATTCGGTGATTATTATGGAGAAATAGATGGCCGAGGCGCGGCTAAAGGATCCGAGGATCGTTTCCGAGCTGAGCATAGTACGCTGGTCCGGAGCTCCGGCATTAATTATCGCTGACGAGGCGATAACGCGTCCCTTCTTGTTTGACCCGACCTTCACGCATGAGCTTTTCCAAATGTGCCTGGACGGAGAACTCCGCGACTCGCCGCAGCGCGGCTGAAACGTCGACATAAATCGTCTGAGTGACGTCGCCGATGGTTTCGTGTCCTTGGCGCAGCGCGGCGATCACCTGCTGTTCTCGTTCGAGGCGATGCTTGATGTACTCTCGGATTTTCGCTTCCGGCTTGCCGATCAGCGGACCGTGACCCGGCAGGATCAGGCTGATGTCGAAGCCGAGCAGCCGCTCGAGCGATCCAAGGTAGTCGGTCATGTTGCCATCGGGAGGATGAATGACCGCTGTGCCGTAGCCGAGAATGTTGTCGCCGCTGAAGAGAATCTTTTCATCGCTTTCATAGAAACAGCAATGGCCCGATTCATGACCGGGAGTATGCAAAACGTTTAGCTCGCCATCGCCGAATGAGATTCGATCATTGTCGTCATACTGAAAATCCTCGCCACCGAGATAGCCTTTGCGCGACCGGTGAATACCCAGCCTAGCGCCGCAGCGCTTGCGCAACGCCAAAGCGCCGCCGCAATGATCGCTGTGGATGTGCGTGAGAAGAATCTTGTCGATTTTTTTCGCTCCCATGGCCTCGACTTGTTCAATGATACCATCCAGATTCGAATCGGCACTCAACGCCACGTCAATCACGACGACGTTCTCTCGGCCCACGACATATTGATTGGTGCCCTGGAGTGTCATGATGCCCGGATTGTTTGCCGTGAATTTTCCAATGAATTCGGGTGTCGCCATACTGTCTCCTTCTTGAGCACCCAGCGCTTGACGATGAACGCTCATCTGAGCAAAAAAAAGCGCCAGCGAACTTTTGCCGAGCATCGCTAGCGCTTCGCGTCGTGTCATCAAATTCAGTCTGGCTTTAGAGACTCGCGCCTAGTGTTTTAATCCGAACCCGAGATCCGAGACCCTCGACGCGCAATTAATTCTGCAGCAACTGCCGCAACACGTATTCCAAAATGCCGCCGTGGCGGTAATAATCCATTTCCGCCGGCGTATCGATCCGGCAGACTACCTTGAACTCGGTCACTTTGCCGTCATCCGCGGTAGCTTTGACGGTCAATTCCTGGTGCAGCTTCAGCCCGGGACCGATGCCCACGATATCAAACGTTTCGAAGCCGGTCAGATTATGGCTTTTGAGATTTTCACCCGGCAAGAAAACCAGCGGCACGATTCCCATACCGATCAGATTGCTGCGATGGATACGCTCGAAACTTTCCGCGATGGCCGCTTTGATGCCAAGAAGCCTCGGCCCCTTGGCCGCCCAATCGCGCGACGATCCGGTGCCGTATTCCTTACCGGCGATGACGATGAGCGGTAGGCCTTCTTTTTGATACTGCATGGCGGCATCGTAGATCGACATCTGCTTCTTGTCGGGCAGATGCACCGTCACGCCACCTTCCGTCCCGGGCGCAAGGAAGTTTTTCAAGCGGATATTTGCAAAGGTGCCCCGCATCATGACTTCGTGATTGCCCCGGCGCGCGCCGTATTGATTGTAGTCCTTGGGCAGGACGTCGTTATTCGTAAGATAACGTGCCGCCGGTCCGTTCTTCTCGATGGATCCTGCCGGGGAAATATGATCCGTAGTAACGGAATCCCCTAGCAGTGCCAGCACGCGTGCCCCATGAATCGGCTTGGGTTCGCCCGGAGTTTTACTCATGCCCTCAAAATAGGGCGCCTCGCGGACATAAGTAGATTGCATGTCCCACTGGAAGAGCTCGCCCTTGGGAACCGGCATCTTGTTCCAGCGATCGTCCCCTTCCGTGGCGTGGCTGTATTCTCTCTTGAACATCTCCGAGCGGACGGACTTGCGCATCGTTTCATTAATCTCTTCCGGCGAAGGCCAGATATCCTTCAAATAAACCGGATTGCCCTGAGAGTCGCCGCCCAGCGGATCATGGTAAAGATCGACATCCATACTCCCTGCCAATGCATAGGCCACGACCAGCGGCGGTGAAGCGAGATAATTGGCACGCACATTCGGATGAATTCGGCCTTCGAAGTTCCGGTTACCGGACAGCACCGCGGCGGCAACGAGATCGCCGGCTTGAATGCCATTGGCGATCGGCTCCGGGAGTGGCCCGCTATTGCCGATACAGGTCGTGCAACCATAGCCGACCAGGTGAAAACCGATATTTTCCAGAGAGGATAACAAACCACTATCCTTCAGGTATTCCGTCACGACCCGCGACCCGGGCGCGAGGCTGGTTTTCACCCAGGGTTTCGGCTTGAGTCCTTTCTCGGCGGCTTTTTTGGCCAGCAGCCCCGCGCCGATCAAAACCGAAGGGTTCGATGTGTTCGTACAGCTCGTGATCGCAGAAATGACCACCGAACCATGTTTCAGCTCGAACCTGTCGCCGTTGATCTGCACGGGAACCGTTTTTTCCGCAGTGCCGCTTCTCATCAACGAAGGCAGCGCCTCCTTGAACGCGCTCTTGCTCTCGGTGAGCGCGATTCGATCCTGGGGTCGGCGGGGCCCGGATATGCTGGGCACCACAGTCGAAAGGTCGAGCTCGAGCGTATCGCTGAACACCGGATCCGGAGACTGATCGGTGCGAAACATCACCTGCTCTTTCGCGTAACTCTCCACCAACTGGATCAGATCGGGATCGCGCCCGGTGAGATCCAGATATCTCAGCGTCTCGTCATCGATAGGGAAATAGCCGATGGTCGCGCCATATTCCGGTGCCATGTTACCGATGGTCGCGCGATCCGCCAGCGAAAGGCTCGATAGTCCGGTGCCGTAAAACTCGACAAATTTTTCCACCACACCTTTCTTGCGCAGCATCTGCACCACGGTCAAAACCAGATCGGTGGCCGTGGCACCGGCGGGGAGCTTGCCGTGCAACTTGAACCCAATGACCTCCGGAATGAGCATGACAATCGGCTGGCCTAAAAGCGCCGCTTCTGCTTCGATGCCGCCAACACCCCATCCGACGACACCCAAACCATTGATCATGGGTGTGTGCGAATCGGTGCCGACCACCGTGTCGGGATACGCGAGATGAGCACCGTCTTTTTTTGCGCGAAAAACCACCGGAGCGAGGTATTCGAGATTCACTTGGTGGCAGATGCCCGTGTCCGGCGGAATCAGCCGAAAATTATCGAACGCGCCTTGGCCCCAGCGCAGAAACGCATAGCGCTCTACGTTGCGTTCGAATTCGAGCTCCGAATTTTTGTGGAAGGCATCCGGCGAGCCGAAATAATCAACTTGAACGGAGTGGTCAATGACCAAATCGACCGGCGCCAGCGGATTTATCTTTTTGGGATCACCGCCGAGTCGTTTCATCGCCTCGCGCATCGCAGCTAGGTCGACGACCGCGGGCACCCCCGTCAAATCCTGCATGAGGACGCGCGCCGGCATAAAGGCGATTTCTTTATCCGGTTTGGCTTTTGGGTTCCAGTTTGCCAAAGCTTCGATATCCGCTTTGTTGACGTGATGATTATCTTCCTGCCGCAGCAAGTTTTCGAGAAGGACTTTCAGAGAAATTGGCAGGCGGGAGACGTTTTTGAAACCCGCCTGCTCCAACCGCGGCAAGCTGAAAATATCGTAACTTTCACTCCCGACTTTGAGAACTTTCCGCGTGGCAAAACTATTTACGTACTTTTGCGCCATTGACCACTCCTTAATATAGGGTACCTTACTTGGGCGGGCGATCTATTTTCTAGCCAGAGGAGCCCAATAAAGCAACAGATCCGACTGGCTCAGCTCCGATGGATTCTCTATGAAAGGATAACACATGATGATCAACAAGCGATTCGGAGCGCTGCTCTGCCTCGCACTGCTTCTCGGATTCGTTGGTCAGCGGGCGCAGGCGCAACTGACACGAATCGGCGTCGGCTATAGCGCCATTAGCGGCGATGCCTTGCCAGCTTGGATCGCTAAAGACTCCGGCATCTTTGAAAAGAACGGGCTCGATGTCCAACTGGTCTTTTTCACTGGCGGCACCACCGCCGTGATGGCGCTGGTTTCTGCCGACACACCGATCACGCAGCTCGCCGGTGCCGCGGTAGTGAACTCCGTGGTGGCCGGTTCCGATGCCGTCTTGATTGCTGGCGGTGTGACCTCGCTCAATTATTATCTTCTGGCACGCCCCGATATAAAAACCCCCGAGCAACTCAAGGGAGGCTCGGTTGCGATCAGCCGGTTTGGGTCCTCATCAGATTTCATCGCTCGTTACGCTTTGCAAAAAATCGGCCTGACACCGGGCAAGGATGTGACCATCGTGCAAATCGGCAGCACGACGGCCCGTGTCGACGCGGCCTTATCGGGACGGGTACAGGCAACCGTCGTCAATCCACCCGCTAGCATTATCGCTCAAAAACGAGGCATGAACATGCTCGCCGACTTGCCCAAGCTGGGCCTCGTCTACCAGCACACGGCTGTAGCAACGACGCGAAGATACATCCGCGAGCATCCGGACATCGTGCGCCGCTATGTCAAGTCACAGGTGGAAGCGGTCCATCGCATCTATACGGACAAAGAGGCTTCGGTGCGCGCCTTGGCGCGTTTTATTGGCCGGGCAGTCGATCGCGACGTATTGGAAAAGACCTGGGAAAACCTGCTCAACGAATCGGTCTTGCCGAAAAAACAATACCCATCTCTGGAGGGGATCAAGACCATCCTCGCCACCGAGGCGAAGGGAAAGCCTGGGAAGCCGGAAGATTTCGTTGATTCAACGTTTGTGCGAGAACTCGATCAGAGCGGTTTTACCGACGGGTTATACAAGAAAGCTAAATAAGTGGTCGCGGAAAGTTTACGCTAAGCCTTAGCCTTTGTCTGGTTCTTGCTGGTCGCTCCTTTGCCGGCTCGTTTCGCCGCCCAGTAGGCTTTCATTTTCGCCGACAATTTGGCCCGTGTTGCCGGGCTCTTTGCGTTCTTGGTTGCTTTCGCTGACGAGCCCTTGGTCGATTTACCCCGTCGAAAATTCGCCCAACGCGCTTTTTGAGCCGCGGCAATCTTCCTTTTTGCGGCAGCGCTCATCGTGCGAGTTTTCCCCTGGGCCGGGCGTGAGTTATTTAAGCCGCCGAAAATTCCGCGCAGCTCCGCATTCAGCCGATCGATTTGCTCTTTGATGGCAGCCGCGCGCTTAAGCTGATTTGGACTAAGATCGAATAGATTCATGGGCCTAGTTAATCTCAAACTACGCTGAAATCAAGTACTCCGTTTCACAAAGATTTTCAAGTGTCTTGATACTAAATTCCGTTACCGAAAGAGTGCTAGTGCGATTGCGGCTATGGCGGCAATGAACGCCGCACTGGACAACCCGATCGCAAATAGAATTGCTACAGGCCAGCGGCCCGCCCGCTGCGTTATGAGACTGAGCGGGTCCGGCGTAGTGACGTTCTCTTCATCAAATAACGACTGCCGCATGATCGTTTTTGCGGCAAGTACCTCTTGAATAGCCGATTCGAAGTGTTGTTGGCCGATCTGTTTGCCTACATCGGGCCCCATCTCTGCGGCCGCTGCAGCAGCAGCCTTGATGACGGCGTTCTTGATATCCCCGCCGGTCGCGATGTAGCGCTCGGCAAGTTGGTTGAAATCGACATCCGGCCCCAGCGGTGTTTTAGTCGGATGAATCTGCAACCGCCAAATACGCGCACGTTCCTCAACGCCGGGAATTTCAAAGAGCACATGGGTCCGGATGCGCCGCTCGAAACCGCGATCAAAGTTCGCCGCCAGATTCGTTGCAAAAATCACAATTCCATTGAAGGTCTCCAGCTCCCTCAAAAGCACGTTCACCGTCAGGTTTCGTTCCCGATCCGGAGCGGAGCCGCCCGCCGTGGAGCGGCGCGTGGCAATCGCATCGGCTTCGTCAAAAAAAAGGACGGCATTTTGTTCACTCGCGGCGCGAAAAGCCGCGACGATGTTTTTCGGCGTTTCTCCGAGCCACATGGACTCGGCCTCGGCGTAATCGACGACCAGGAGCTTTTTTCCGAGCGCATGCGCAATAGCCTCGGCGCAGATCGTCTTGCCGGTGCCCGGAGGGCCTGCGAAATTGAACGCTAAACCGCGTCCGGAGGTATGGCGCTCACCTAAACCCCAACGAAAGAAGATCAAATTATGATTGCGCACTTCGGCCAAGGCCTGGTCCAGGGTACGCCGGGTCTGCGGCGGCAGTACAACTTCGGAAAGCGTGCGCTCCGGTACTACGGTCTCGACGACTCGACGGGAGCCTAAACCCGTCAGGAAAGAGATCAGAGGACTTGCCATAGTGTGACCATGCTGTGATTAGTTTAGTCGCTTGATTACCGCGTATCCACTATTTCATTAAGCGATGTTAGTGGACAGGGCAAAATGCGTGTGGCGACAAGCTTGCGGCATCAGCTATTTCGTTGCGCTCACTCCCTGTTACGCTCAAAGGTACCTGAGCTTTCACGATGAACTCTGAGTAAAAATCCATGGAAGATAGATACAAGCATCATAAAATCGTTGCATCAACCTGGCAGCTCTCCGATTCCGGTCATTGGGAGCCGCGCATACTGGTGACCTGGAACGAAGGGCAGCAAAAGAAGACCAAGCCGCTGGTATTCACTCGCGCGTTTTCCACCGAGCGCGGCGCGGAGTTGGAAGGCCTGAAGTTGGCGCGACAATGGATCGATGACGGCAAACCGGAGCTTGCCGTCGGCCCCACATAGAGCCTGGCCTGCGAAAAAGAGTTCCTGTCTTAAACCTGCGACGCTTATAACGACAACTGTCTCAATTTTGGATCGACTAGGGATTCGCTTTCCGACTTCGGGATGCAGCGATGCGACGGTACACCGAACGTTCACGGTCGATTGCTTCTTCCAAGCTTCAACCGCTCAGCAACTCTCTGTACGAAGGACAGATCGATAGAGCCTTTGGCGTCGCGATTCCTGACACCTTGTGGATTAAAGCGCTCGTGAAATCCGGTGATCATGCTTTCGATACCGGCTTCCCATGGCGACGGTAACCCGCCGATCGCTTCGTATTGCTTCAGGTAGGAATCGTAGGTCCGTTCGAGCAGCACTGGATCCTTTTGCCGGGTTAGCTCGAAAATCGCCCTATATGCTTTTTCGCGATTGGCGCGAAAGATTTGCATGCCCTCGATCACGGCGGTCATATAATCTTCCATCACTTTACGGTTCTTGTCGCGAAATACGCGAGTCACGGTATGGGGAACACCCGCATAGGGCATCTCAGATCCAGAAAATTCGCAAGTTCGCGATATCCCGCTTTCTCCAGTTCGTACTCGTTCGGGGGATTAACCGCTAGCCCGTCAATCAAGCCCTGTTTCATCGCCGCCGCGCGGCTCGGCACGCCGCCGGTGAGATAAACAAGCTGCACGTCTTTGTTCGGCACCAAGCCAAACTTTTCGAGGTACAGAATCGTCGCATATTCGTCCAGACCGGCTTGGCCGACGCCAAGTTTTCTACCTTTCAGTTGGGCGGGTGATTGAATCGCGGGATCCACCATGAGCCGCAATGGCACATAGCGCGTCTCGGTCGCGATCACCATAAAATCGAAGCCGCCTGTGGCATGGCGCGAGAGACCGCGGTGCCGCCGCCGTAAAGCACCTGGATATTGCCGCTCGCCAGCGCCGGCATGTACACGGAGGCGCCTTGCATGAGGATCATTTCAACATCGAGACCGTACTTGGAAAAAATACCTTCTCTCTTTGCGATCCAACCCGGACAAAAAGTGGCTGCCGGCGAAGCATACGCGACAACGAGCTTCGTGGTTTGCGCACCGGCGAGTTCACAATGAGCGACAAACAGCAGCAGGCTCATTGCGAAGAAAATTCTTTTTATCGCCATCGATGACCTCATTTTCATGACCATGCGTAACTTAGATCATCGGCTCAAAAGAAGTCTAGCAGCAGCCGGCAGGATTATTCGGTGGTATGCGTTAAACAAAGACTGCAGAAAATTCTGCGCAGGAAAACTGCGTCTTTTCAATTGTCATTTCGAGGCCCTTCGACGACGCTCAGGATGAACTCCGCCGAGAAATCTTTTTGTTAGTCCATTGTCAAAATGCAAAGGTCTCTCGCGGAGTTTATCCTGAACATGGTCAAAGGGCTCGAGATGACAAATACCCGCGATTATTACATAGTATCCGAAAGAACTGATCGGCCAGAGACAAACGTGACCAGCATCCCCAACTGTCATGGCGATTGTAGTTGAGAAATACTTTGCCCAGGCACTGGAGTCAGTTGTCACAGTTCTGGCCGATGCGTTTGTCACAAGCCCGCTTCACGTCTCTGCCTTCGGTCCCGAACAGATCGAGCGCAACCGCTTATTTTTCCGCGTTGGACTACGCGAGATGTTCCGCGGTGAAGGCTTGATCGCCGTCACGGACGGCCAGATTCACGGTTACGCTCATTTTACCCCTTCGCCGCATTGCCTTCCCGCACCTGAAGCTCTTCCCCATGCGATGCTGCCTTTGCTGAAAGCACTGCGAAACGAAAGCGCGCTGCTCATACAGTGGTTTGCCCGGTGGTGCCATCTCGATCCGGATCAACCGCACATGCATCTCGGGCCCATCGGCGTTTCGCCCCAGGCGCAACGACAGGGAATCGGCACGACCCTCATGCGCCGTTATCTGGATCGCCTGCGCGACGAGAGTCTGCCCGGGTATCTAGAAACTGACAAGTTAGAGAACGTAAAGTTCTATGAAAAATTCGGCTTCGTCGTCACTCATCAGGAAGAAGTCATTGGCGCGCCGACATGGTATATGTGGCGGCGGAAAGAATAAGCGCAAGAATGGTTCGAGGTTTTTACCCATAAGGGGCCCGGCCATCACTAACACCAGACCATCAGCTGGCGCGATTTCATCAACATAACGGCGCAATACTTCCTGCCTCCATGTGTTTTGTTCCGGCAGCGCGGCGATATCCAAAAGCGCCGCGACGTCTGTTCGATCTTACTTTCCACCAAATACTTTGGCGAGGAATCCTTCCCTCTCCAGTTCCGCGACGAATCGGTTGTTGAGCCAGTCCTTGGCCTGGATTTCCTTGGCCTCCGGCCGGTTCTTCTTTAGGATTTGCGCGGTGAATTCTAAACCGTCTGCTGTCGCATACGGTTTGGTTGGGAAGGTGTTGCTGTAGTAGCGATAGGTTTCTTCGATCTGGTCTTTGCTCTTTGCGGTATCCAGGCGCAAATACTTTGCAATATGCATCATCACCACGGATTTTTTCGATGGATCCTTCCAGGCCGCCAGGCCCTCAATCAGCGCTCGTAAACTTCGGAGCACCGCGTCCGGGTTGCGGTCGAGATAATCCTTGATCGCCACGACCTGCTGGTGGGAGTACGGCACCCCCGATTGCGAGAGATCGATCACTTCGTTAAAGCCCATCTTCTTCCCCGCCAGATTCAATGGCGGACTGACGATCGCCGCATCGACGGCACCCGTGCGCAGCGCCGCGAATCGCTCGCTCTGTCCCCCGCCCTGCAGGATGATCACATCTTTGTCCGGTTTTAGATCGTATTTCTCCACCGCCGCCCTGACCGCTGTGTCAGACGAGGAACCGTAGCGGCTGATGACGATCTTTTTGCCGCGAAGTTCTTGCGGTGTGCGGATCTCAGGACGTGAAAGAATACTGAACGGAAAGGTATTGATCATCCCGGCGATAAAATAAAGATTGGCGCCGCGCAAATTGGCCGACAATCCGGCGACTCCGTCCGCGGTGGCGAACTGTATATCGCCGGCGAATAATGCCTGGAGTCCCACCGTCCCGCCCGGAAACGAAATCAGTTCGACATTGATGCCATGCTTTTGAAACAAGCCTAACTGTTTGGTGACGTAGTAGTGCGCGTTGGTTCCCGCGGGGGCTTCAATGCCGATGCGCACCGTCGGAGGATTTTTTTGCGCAGAACCCGGCGGAGATGAAAGCAGAACGGCGACCATGCATAGAAGCGGCAAGAACACCATTAATTCCCTTTGCTGCGCGGTTGTAGCGATAACTCAAGCGGGCTGTCAAGCGATTCGGTTTCAGCCGAGCACGGGCAAGATCCGGAAAGTTTCCTCACGTTTATATTCGGAATGACAATAAGCATAACGAAGCTGTGATCTGAAATCCTTCGGCGCAGCCCAGATAGACTCCGTTCTTTCCCGAACTGAACCACCAAATTTTGCTTGACTCGACGAGCTAATGTCGCTTAGCTTCAGGCGCGATCGTTATCCGAGTTAGCGTCTTTTCTCTTACCCGTGCAAACAAGAGTTACACCCTGGCAAGTTCTCAAGCAGCGCGATTTCGGTTTCTTCTGGGTTAGCCTTTTATTCTCCGCGATCGGCACGCAAATTTCCGCCGTGGCGATTGCATGGCAGGTTTATCAAATTACCGACTCTCCGCTGCAATTGGGCTTGACCGGACTGTTTCGAGCCCTGCCCGTTATGATCCTCTCGTTGCCCGGTGGCGTCCTCGCCGACCGTGTGGATCGGCGTAAGCTGCTTATGATCACGCAAAGCCTGGCGGCGCTCTTATCTTTGACGTTGGGTGCCCTGACTTCGACGGGAAAAATACAGGTTTGGCAGATCTATGGCGTGACCTTTCTCTCCGGAGCTGTAGGCATATTCGATGCGCCGGCACGCACGGCCATGATTCCAGCGCTCGTATCTGCTGACCAACTCGCGTCCGCTTATGCTCTGAATATCACCTGGCGGCAAATCGCGACTCTTGCGGGACCGTTTGTCGGAGGGATCGTGCTGAGTGCTTGGGGCATTAGCGAAGCGTATTATCTGGACGCGGCGAGTTTTGCCGCGGTCATTATCTGCCTCGCCTTTATGCAGCACCGGGTCAAACCGGCGGTCGGAAGAAAAGAATCGCCGTTTGAAAGCGTACGGGTGGGATTTGTCTTTGTCCGCGAAAGCTCCGTCATTTTGGCGTTGATGGGAATGGATGCTTGCGTGCAGTTCTTCGGGGCGTATCGCTCGATGATGCCGGTGTTTGCGCGAGACATTCTCGGATCTGGACCGTCGACTCTTGGGTTGTTGTTAGGCATACCGGCGCTCGGCGCCCTCGCAGGCTCTGGAGTAATCTTGGCCGCCGGCAATCCTCGCCGCAAAGGTCAGCTTATTATCAGCGTCACATTACTTTATACGGTCGGTCTAATCTGTTTCGCTCTGTCGCGCTCGCTGCTTTTGTCGCTTGCGATCGTTTTCTGTTTAGGGTTGGTGGACGCCGTGGGCGAAACATTACGAGACACTCTGGTACAGTTGAGGACACCGGACGTGATGCGCGGACGTGTCAAAAGCTTCGACCAGGTCTTCATGTCCGCGGGAACCTATCTTGGACATGCGCAAATGGGCGCGGCGGCGAGCCTATTCGGGGTTCCGGGCGCACTCGTCATCGGTGGCTGCGTCGGATCGGCGGCGGTGTTGACCATTGCCAAGTTCTCCCGCGGCCTGCGATCGATCGCCAATTGATATTAAAGATCGGCTAGCGATTTGATCCGGCCTTTCGAGGGTTTTCCCGTTCATTTTAGGTCTTGGTTCGACGGCAGCGATCTGTGACAGACGGGCATGAACACCGTGCCGGCGCACAGCTCGCGCGTCCGTATGAATCAGCTTTTGATAAATTTGCACATAGTCTTGCGCCATACGGTGCGCCGAAAAACGCTCCTCGAAGGTGCTTCGACAGCGCATACGGTCGAATGCGTGTAGTCTCTTCAATGCCTGAGTCGCCTGCTCTACGCTTTCGACGACGTATCCGGTGAGCCCATCGGTAATAATTTCCCGCACCGAGCCACCGCGAAACGCGATCGTCGGAGTACCGCACGCCATTGCCTCGATCATGACCAAACCAAAAGGCTCCGCCCAATCGATGGGAAAGAGCAGCGCGTAAGCATTGCGCAAAAGCTCTGCTTTACCCGAATCGCCGACCTCGCCCAAAAACTCGACCAGCGGGTCGTCCAGGAGCGGACGGATTTCGTTCTCCATGTAGCGGCGATCTTTCTCATCCACCTTGGCCGCGATTTTGAGCGGCATCCCCGCGCGCTTGGCGATCTCGATTGCTCGATCCGGACGTTTCTCCGGAGAAATTCTTCCAAGAAACAAAAGATAGTGGCCAGGCTCTTTTTTTGGTTTGTAAAGATCGAGCGGCAGACCGTGATAGACAGTGCCGCACCAACGAATCCACGGCAACGGAGCGCGCTGCGAATTGGAAATCGAAACGACCGGCATGTCATCGAACTCCCGATAAAGCGGGACGAGATCGGCCATATCCAATCGGCCGTGCAATGTCGTCACATGCGGGACCTTTTCCCGGCGAGAAAACGGATAGTGAAAATAATCAATATGGAAGTGGATGATGTCGAATAGATGCGCTCGTTGAAAGACGTGTTCGAGGTGCAATAAGTTATACGCCAGATCATCCCCACGATCAGGATTGAGGCGCAACGACTGCGTGCACGGGGAAATCAGCTTTGCTTTGGTTAACGAATCACCGCTGGCGAAGAGTGTAACTTGATGGCCCTGCTCGACCAGCGCTTCGGTCAAGTAAGACACGACGCGCTCTGTGCCGCCGTAGTAAAGCGGCGGAACTCTTTCATAAAGCGGTGCGACTTGAGCAATTCTCATTGATCTTCCTTTCGGGAGTATAGTGCGTAAGAGGGCGAGCGCACTCGCCGTCTCACTTATTGATCGGCCTAATGCAGCGCTAGCGGGCTGCAGAAACGATGGGCAGATCGGAAGAAAAACAACAGGCGGGCGGCCAAGCAACCGCGTTATTCCGTGACGATCGAGGCTATCGTGCTCGTAACCGCAATCACCTCTGGGGGGCAGAAATGTAATTTCAAATCAAATCATCTCTTCCAGAACCTTGCTCAATTGACGATCCGCTGCAATACTCTGTTGTTCAGCAACCTATGTGCCAAAAAAAACGTCGCAGTTTCACGACATCGATCATCTCGTGTAATTCTTTTACTCACAAATCTTCCTTACAATTTGTCCGGATTCCTCGACAAGAAATTTCTTAACCGTCGAATTGTACTCGGTAATCCGAGTATGCTAGACAGCAATCGTCTTTTGAGCAGCATCCACCCCACGGAGGAAGTATATGCCATTTACAAAAGTTCGTGGCGTCAACATCAATTACCAAGTTCTAGGCGATACCGGGCCATGGGTCGCGCTCTCACCCGGCGGACGGCGCGACATAAGCGGCATCGAGACCCAGGCGAAAGCGCTCGCAGCGCTTCGCAATCGTGTCGTTATCTTCGACCGACGCAACTGCGGCGCTTCCGACGTGGTGATCGACGGAAATGAATCCGAGTATGAAATTTGGGCTGATGATGTCCATGAGTTGCTGTCGCAACTCGGCGCTCTACCCGCATTTGTGGGCGGCAGCTCGTCCGGCTGCCGTACGTCGTTGCTTTTCGCCCTGCGACATCCTGCGTCAGTGCGCGGACTTTTGCTTTGGCGCGTGACCGGCGGACGTTTCGCGTGTGAGCGATTGGCCGAGGAATACTACGGTCAATACATCAAGGCGGCACAAAAGGGCGGCATGGCGGCCGTATGTGAAATGGAGCACTGGAAAGAGCGCATTGAGGCGCGTCCGGAGAACCGCGGAGCGTTGATGCGTTTGACGCCGGAACATTTTATCGCGGTCATGTCTCACTGGCGCGAATACTTTCTCAAAGGCATCGATCTCCCGGTGATCGGCGCCACCGAAGAGGAATTGCGATCGATCAAAGTACCCGCTTGCATCGTTCCCGGCAATGACAACACCCATGGCCGTCAAACCGGAGAAACCCTCGGACGTCTCATCCCAAAAAGCGAAGTGCACATCTTGTTTCCCAAGCACTATGATGAACCTCTCAGTCCACGTGAAGAATGGGATGAGAAAGCCGGCGAGATGGCTGCCTTGTTTGCCGATTTCATCAAACGATCCGGCGCATAAAAAAACTCGACTTCGCCCCTTGCAGCAATAAAATCAAGCTCTTCACGAAGATTCGAAATCTAAGAGGAGATTTTCCATGCTCGATTCCCTCGCTGCTCTCAAGGAGAAAATGGTGCTGGTCTGTAAGGCTCTGCAAAAGCAGCGCTTGCTCGACGGTTACGGGCACGTCACCGCGCGACTTTCGGACGGGCGGATTTTAAGCACGCCGCATATGCCGCCCGGAAAAGTTTCGCTGCGCGATCTCATTATCATCGACGGCCAAGGCAACCAGCTCGAAGGCGCCGGCGAACCCAATGGCGAGACTCCGATGCATACGTCAATCTATAAGGCTCGTCCCGATGTGCAATGCATTCTCCATTATCACCCGGACGAATTGATCGTCGTGGCCGCTTCCGGACAAGAAATTAAAGTTATCGCCAATTGCGGCGTTCACTTTTACCGCGGCACGCCGATCTACGATTCGCCGTTATTGATCCGCAATCATACTCTCGGTGACAAAGTCGCTGCGGCTCTCGGCGATAGAACCGCCGTGCTGCTGCGCGGCCATGGCGGCACAGTGGTCGCGGGTGATCTTGATATGCTGCTTCGGCGCGGTATTGATTTCGTAAAGTCAGCGAAGATTCAAATCATGGCTGCGCCTTTGGGTGCCGTTAAGACGCACAGCAAAGAGGAATGCGAGCAAATGGCCGCCGGCCACGAGCGGCCCGGCGCGAGTCGGCGGCATGTGGATTTTTACATTTCCGAGATTTTCGAATAACCATCGCGCCAACTTGTCCTATCAAGCCAGCTTATGACCGCTGAACAAAACCCTTACGCCAAAATTCCCGCGGGACTGAACACAACGGCCGCCGCTGCCTCTTTCATCGAAACAGTCACTTACGCCGCGATCCCTTCAGAAGCTGTGCGCATCGGCACGCGGTGCTTACTGGATGGCCTTGGACTCTTTGTCGCAGGAGCCGAAGAACACTCGGTGGAGATCATCGCCGATGAAGCGGAGCAAAGCGGCGGCCGAGCGGATGCGCTCTTGCTTCGGCGCGGTGCAACGAAAGTGCCCGCTCCTATAGCGGCTCGCGTACTCGGCACGGCCGGACACGCGCACGACTGGGACGACAGCCAAGTGAGTGTTGACCCGGCACACGTCTACGGACTCTTGACTCATCCGACGATTCCGCCGTTGACCAGTGCTCTCGTGCTCGCGCAGAAGCTCGGCGCGGTGGATGGTAAAACCTTCATGCTCGCTTTTCTCGTTGGTTTTGAAGTCGAGTGCAAAATATCCGAATGGATGCTGCCGCAGCATTATCTACGCGGCATGCACTCGAGCGGTACGGTGGGCACTTTTGGCGCTTACGCTGCCGCGGCCAAGCTGGTCGGCTTAACAGGCGACCGATTGCGCAGCGGTTTCGGCATCGCGGCCAGCTTGGCGGCCGGGATTCGCTGCAACTTTGGCACGATGACAAAGCCGCTCCATGTTGGGCGCGCCGCCGAAAACGGCGTGACCGCCGCCTTGCTTGCGGCGCGGGGGTTTACGGCCGATCCGAACGCTTTCGACGGTCCGTGGGGATTTTATGCCGTTCACGGTGGCGGTCTGGTTAGCGAAAAAACTTCGCAAGGGTTCGGGAAAACGTGGAGCATCGTGGACCCGGGTGTTTCGATCAAACCATATCCCTGCGGTGTTCTCACGCATCCGACCATCGATTTGATGTTAAGGCTCGTGAGCGAGAATGGTCTGCATTCCGACCAGATCCAGAGTGTGATGGTTTACGCCGGAAGTAATATCTTGAACCCCATACGCTATCCGATCGCCACCAACCATTTGCAGGCCAAGTTTTCTCTCCCGGCCGCGCTCGCGATGATCGCACTCGCGCGCAAGGCCGGAAAGCGCGAATTTTCCGATGAGTTTGTCAGGTCACAGGAAATGCGAGCGATGCAAAGGAAAATCATCACTGAGCTCGATTCCGAAATAGAAAAACTGGGCTTCGACAAGATGCGTTCGCGCATCGCAATCGGGCTCAAGGATGGAAGGCGAGTCGAAGGCTGGGCAGACGAGCGCTATCGCGGCGGTCCGGAAAACCCTCTGAGCGACGCTGCGCTGGAAGCCAAGGTCCGCTCGTGCTGCGAGGGCGTATTGGCGGACGAGGAACAAGTGAAGTTGATCGATGCCGCGCGGTCGATCACCAATCTGCCGGACACCGCCCTGTTGATGGAAACCATCAACGGAATCGAAGCGACGATTCAACGGCACTGAACAAGCAAGGAACTAGTGAACTGTAACAGTAATATAGCGTTCGCCGTTCATACTTCGAGAGCCCTCAGCACGAACGGCTCTTACCTTGACCGCTCGCCCTGAGCTCGTCGAAGGGATCTTCGAATTCAGACACAAAACAAATGTTATAGTCCACTAGGACAGACTACCGGCAGACTGTGTGAAAACTTGTCATTTCGAGGCGAAGCCGAGAAATCTTTCTTTT